>Ga0137409_10001470_pt1 | contig 25539 bp, 26 predicted proteins | sample CZODoug1_16funga_FD_122059 | JGI IMG/M metagenome (GOLD analysis project Ga0137409, IMG submission 122059) | Vadose zone soil fungal communities from Angelo Coast Range Reserve, California, USA - CZODoug1_16fungal (Hybrid Assembly) | ecosystem: Environmental > Terrestrial > Soil > Vadose zone...
CGCTCTCCAAGAAATTGAGTACGCTGGCCGGCGTCCCGACGCTGTACATTCAGGCGGTGGACGATCCGGAACTCGCGCAGGCCACGCGGCAGTTGTTTCTGAAGGCTCCGGAGCCGCGAGAGCAGGCCGTCCTTCCGCATGGAAACTTTGTCAGCTTCAATGACGACGAGAAGCGCGCGTATGAAAACCGCGTGGTGTCCTTTTTTCTAGTGAGGCTGCCCGCTACGGCGATGGCTGTCAACTAGCTCCTGGTTTTCGCAAATTGCTATCGGCGCGCCACGCCTCATGGGGAAACAGGTCGGACCGAGTTGCCTTAGTCGCTCTTGGCTTTCATAGTTTGTAAGGATCCACGCATCCTGCCGTTCATTAGCCGTCCACTCTTGCAGCTCGCGATGTAGATAGAAGCTTAGCCCGTAGCGGTCGGCGCGCGGCAACCCATACGTGAGAATCTGTCTATCTGGTGAATCTCTGGCGGTCCCCCGCGCGTAGCTGGCAGCCACGCGGGAAGAGATTCCTTTGTCCAGCGACCAAGCTGCGTCTCCCGTCAGAGAAAAAACGACTGCCCCGAGGAAAACGATCACGCTAAGCAAGAGTGCCGGAACTGACTTGTTGAGCGCTCCCATAAGTGAAGCAACGATCCCACAGAAGCCGACTGCCAGAACGATATTGCCGAGTGGCTCCGGAGGAGAGTAGTCAACCTGAAATGGGATCTTGCGGATTTGTGCGAGCGTCACTCCCGCGATACACAAGAGTGTCACTCCGCTGACAATGCCGATCCAACGACTGCCGGGACCGCCCCTGCGCACGCGAAGTGAGACGGCGCGTGTGAGCAGCAAAACAATCGGCGGGATGGATGGCAAGACATATCCTGGCAACTTGGATTTGGAAATGCTGAAGAAAACTAATGTGAGAACGGCCCAGCAGATGAACAGCAGTGTGGAGGGATCGCACCATCGTCTCTCTTTCCGCGCTCGCCATGAGTCCGCAAAGGACGCGGCTAACAACGCTGCCCAAGGCAAGAGAGCTATGAGAGTGACGGGGACGAAGTACCAGAAGGGCTGGATGTGCTGGAATTCGGGGGTGAGGTAGCGCTTGAAATTGTGCTCGATGATGAAGATGCGGAAGAAGTCGGGGTTGCGGCGGGCGCAAAGGATGTACCAGGGAAGAGCGGTGAGGCAGAAGGACGCGATCGCGGCGAGATGAAAGAGGCGGAAAGCGTCGCTCCAGCGCTTGGTGATGAGCGCCCAGAAGAAAATGGCGCCGCCGGAGAGAATGATAGCTGCGGGGCCTTTGGCGAGGACGGCGAGCCCCAGGAAGAAACCGAAGAGAATAAGGGCGAGCCAAGGTGTTCGAGGGAGGATCGGCGTGTTTTCGTTTCGAGTGAGCCCGAGCACGACGGCGGCGCAGACCATGGCAATCGTGAGCATGCTGCTGAACGGCATGTCGGTGGCGGCGGCGTGCGAGAAGCCGATCATGCCGATGGTGGTCGGAAGCAGAAGCAGCAGCCATCTAGCGGTTTCCGCGCGGTAGAGACGTAGTGCGAGCCAGGCCAGCGCAAGTGTGGCGAGAAGCGCAGATATCGCGCTCGGCAGCCGCGCGGCGGCTTCGCTCACGCCGAAGAGTTTGAAACAAAGGGCAGCGCCCCAGTAGTAGAGCACCGGCTTTTCGAACCACGGTTTTCCGTAGAGGCGCGGCGTGACCCAATCGCCGGTCTCGGCCATGTCGCGCGCGATCCAGGCATACCGCGGCTCGTCAGGCCCGACGAAGCCGATCGCTCCGAGATGGCTGAAATAGCAGACGTAGAGTGTTGCCAGGATGAGGATGGTCCAGCCGATTCGGGCGGCGGTGCTGGTGCGCCGGTCCTTGGCGATGGGAGCGGTTGTTTCGGTCACGGAAAATTGAGTCTAACATCGAACCACTATCTTCCAGCGACGGACCTCTTGCATACTGTCGCCCGGCGGGGAACTCGCGCGAACTTGGGTATGCCATGAAGGAATGGGTCGAATACGCTGCGGTGTGGTTCATTTTGAAAGGGCTAGGTGTGCTGCCGCGTCCGCTGGCACGGAGTTTTGCCGCAGGAGTGGTGCGCCTTTTCTACGCGTTGTTGCCCGGATTGAGGAAAACCGCGGAAGTGAATTTGCGCATCGCCTTTCCGGAGTGGAGCGACGCGCAGCGCAAGACAGTCGTTCGTGGGATGCTGCGGAATCTGGGTTGGATGGCGGCGGAGTTTGCCCGGGCTCCGAAGTATTCGAAAGAGAATATCGAGCAAGTTGTAGTGCTTGACGGGCATGAAAACTTCCTGGAAGGGCAGCGGCGCGGGAAAGGCGTGCTTTATCTGACGGGGCACATCGGCGCGTGGGAGTTGTCTTCTTTTGCGCACGCGCTCTACGGATTTCCTCTGCATTACATGGCGCGGCGCATCGACAACCAGAGGATTGATGCGCTCGTGAACGATTACCGGTGTTTGTCAGGGAATCGTCCGATCTTCAAAAATGAATCTGCGCGCGTGATGCTGAAAGTTTTGAAGGAGGCCGGAACGGTCGGGATTCTAGCGGATCAGAACACCATGCCGGAAGAAGCGGTTTTCGTGGATTTTTTTGGGAAGGCGGCCAGCACGACTACGGGGATTGCGCGCGTGGCGTTGCATACGGACGCGGCGGTCGTGCCGGGATATGCCATCTGGGATGAGCGCAGCCGAAAGTACCGGTTGCGTTTCGAGCCTCCAGTGGAGTTGATTCGAACGGGCGATACGGAACGGGACGTTTTGGAGAATACGCAAAAGTTTACGAAAGTGATCGAAGAGATTGTCCGGAAGTATCCGGAGCAATGGGTCTGGATGCACGGGCGGTGGAACACCAGGCCGAAGGGCGAGCCATCGCTTTACGATTTCCTGTGAGGTTGATGATGAGACGAACAGCTAAGGAATTGGCCGAAGCGATTGGCGCGAGGCTGGAAGGCGATGGCACAGCCGAACTTGGTGGAGTTGCCGCGCCGGAGCGCGCGGGAGCGCACGATTTGATCTACGTGGAGTCAATGAAGCATGCGCAGCGGGCTGTGGGTTCGGCCGCGATCTGTGTTATCGCGGCTGAGGGAGTAGCGTTATCGGGCAAAACGGTATTGCGGAGTGCGCAGCCCAAGGCCGCGTTCGTGCAAGCAGCGGAGCTGCTGCTCGGGCGCGCCCCGATTGCGTCTGGGATTCATGCGACGGCGATCGTCGCACCGCTCGCGCATCTAGCGCCGGAAGCGGGTATCGGGCCGTACGCCGTGATTGGTGAAGATGCCCATGTTGGCGCCGGCACGCAAATCGGCGCCCACTCGGTGATCGGTGCGGGCTGCTGGATCGGCGAGAATTGCCGCATTCACCCGCGGGTGACGCTGTACGGAGGCGTACGCTTGGGGAATCGCGTGGAGATTCATTCCGGGGCGGTGATTGGGGCGGACGGTTTCGGCTATGCGCTGGGTGCAGGGAAGCACTGGAAATTCCCCCAGGTGGGGATCGTGGAGATTGGCGATGACGTTGAAATCGGGGCGAACGCCACGATCGATCGCGGTTCACTCGAGGACACCCGCATCGCGGAAGGCGTGAAGCTGGACAATCTCGTGCACGTGGGGCACAACTGTCAGATCGGGGCGCACTCCGTGATTGCGGCTCAGGCAGGATTGTCCGGCTCGTGCGTGTTCGGAAAGCGCGTGGTTGTCGGGGGGCAGGCAGGTTTTGGCGAGCGCTGCAAATTGGAGGACGGGTCAGTGATCGGCGGACAAAGCGGCGTGCTCGGAGGGAAAACCATTCGCAGCGGTGAGACGGTATGGGGAACCCCGGCTCGTTCGCTGGAGAAATTCAAAGAGCTTTTCGCGTGGTACGGCAGGCTCCCGGAACTGGCCGCGCGCATCAAAGGAATAGAGGAAAAGCTTGGTGGTAAATGACAAGAAATCGTGGCCCCACTGGCGCCTGATCGTTATTGGCGGGCACACGCGCAGCATTGGCAAGACGCAACTGGTGTGCGACGTGATCTCCGCGTTTCGCCCCGCGAACTGGATCGCGGGAAAGATCACCCAGTACGGGCACGGCGTCTGCGCGCAAAATGGAGAGAATTGCGATTGCGCGCCGGATGAGCATGTCTGCGCGATCAACTGGGAGGTGCAGGCGGACACGGGAACGGACAGTGCCCGTTTCCTGGCAGCCGGTGCACGGCGGTCGTTCTGGCTCAGAACCAAACAGGGATTTCTCGCGGAAGGCCTTCCACTCCTAAGGGCTGCCCTGCAGGAAACACTTGCGGATGCCAATGGCGATCTGCCACCCCTGATTGTGGAGAGCAATTCCTTGCTGCAGTTTCTGAAGCCCAGTCTCTATTTCTCTGTGGTCGATCCGGCGAAGGAAGATTTCAAGGATTCGGCGCGAGTAGCTCTGGACCGCGCCGATGCTCTGGTGCTGCGAGGATCGTCGGATTCCTTCCCATCGATGGAACCGGCGTGGATGAAGCTTCCCTCACGGTTGCTTCGCGAAAAACCGTCCGTATCGCAAGGCGAGGGTGAGCCTCTGCCTGAGCCGCTGCGCGTGCTTGTGCGTCGAATGCTGGAGGGGCCCCCAGGTGTTTCGATTTAACAACGCGGGTTGCTTGTACCGCATCTTAACCGTTGACCGTCACAACGAAGGCGGCCATAATTTAATAGTACTCGTGTTACCCGAACCCTAACCGACGCGCTGCTTTTGTGGGGAAGTGATACGCAACGCGGCAGCTAAAAAGATTTTAATTTTTGCTGTACAGGCCTGCTGGACTTGCCAGCTTGAAGTTTCGCTCTGGGGGGAGCACTGATGGCCTCATTCGCCCGGATGGGAGAAGAAATTCCCGTCGCGCCCGCGCCTGTGTCTTGGCAGGAGCACGAATGGGCGGAGCGTCTGGAGAAAACCATTGAGCGCGGCGCGAATCACCTTCTTTCCCTCCAGGCAGAGGAAGGATACTGGCAGGGCGAGCTCGAAGCGGACACTACCCTCGAATCCGATTACATCTATTACCTGTATGTTCTTGGAAAGGCCGATCCGGAGCGCATTGCCAAGCTGGCAAACTACGTGCGCCGCCGGCAGCTTGCTGATGGCGGCTGGTCCATTTATCCTGGCGGGCCTTCGGAACTGAACGCTACCTGCAAGGCCTATTTTGCGTTGAAGCTTGCGGGTGACTCCACGGAAGCGCGCCATATGGTGCAAGCGCGCGAAATCGTTCATCGTCTTGGCGGCCTGGAGCACACGAATTCCTACGTGCGGTTCTACCTGGCGCTGGTCGGCGCGGTCGGATGGGAGCTCGTTCCGTCGATCCCTCCGGAGTTCATGCTCCTTCCGAATTGGTTCTATTTCAACATTTACGAGATGTCCTCCTGGACGCGCGGCATCGTGATCCCCATGGCCATCCTGTCCTCGCTGCGGCCCGATTGGCGCTTGCCGGAGCGCGCCCGTGTCGATGAATTGTTCAAAGACCCCACGCGAAAGACCGCGGCTTTTGATTGGAGCAAGCAACTCATCTCCTGGAAAAACGTTTTCCTGGCGCTCGATCGCGGATTGAAGCTTTACGAAAAACTGCCCTGGAAGCCGCTGCGCCGGCGCGCGCTTCGCGAAGCGAAGTCCTGGATGCTGAACCACATCGAGCGGACCGAAGGACTGGCCGCGATCTATCCGGCGATGATGAATTCGATTTTCGCATTGGTGGCCTTGGGACACGGCCCGGACGATCCGCTGACCTGGCGGGAAATCAAGGAGTTTTCGCGCTTTGAAATTGAAGAGGGCGATACTATCCGCATGCAGCCGTGCGTTTCGCCGGTTTGGGATACCTGCATCGCCATGGTCGCCCTGGAAGAAGCCGGCTTGCCCGCGGATCATCCCGCTCTGGTGAAGGCTGCGGACTGGATGCTCTCGAAGCAGGTGCTCGGGCCGGGCGACTGGCAGGTGAAGAACAAAGACGCCGAACCGGGCGGCTGGGCCTTTGAGTTTCGCAATGATTTTTATCCTGACGTCGACGACACCGCGTTTGTGCTGATGGCGCTCCAGCGCGTGAAGTATCCCGACCCCAAGCGCATGGAAGGCGCCATACGCCGCGGGATCCAGTGGCTGCTCAGCATGCAGAACCGCGATGGCGGATGGGGCGCGTTTGACCGCGACAACGACCAAAAGTTTCTCTGCAACATTCCTTTTGCGGATCACAACGCGATGATCGATCCTTCCACCGCCGATGTCACTGCCCGCGTGGTCGAATGCCTCGGCAGGTTTGGCTGGCCCGCGGAACATCCCGCGATTCAGCGAGCGGTGAAATTTTTGCTGAAAGATCAATCCGACGACGGTTCCTGGTTCGGCCGCTGGGGCGTCAACTACGTTTATGGAACGAGCGGCGTATTGCGCGCCTTGGAAACCGTTTCGCTGACCGCGCGCGATTACTGCCAGCGCGCCGTGATCTGGCTTCGCACGGTGCAGAAGGCCGACGGAAGCTTTGGCGAGTCTCTGCGAAGCTACGAAATGCCGGCAACAAAAGGGCAGGGACCGAGCACACCTTCGCAGACGGCTTGGGGTTTGATCGGGTTGCTCGCCGGCGCGGGTCTGCACGAACCTGCGATCGTCAAAGCGGTCTCCTACCTCGTGCACCAGCAGAAGGAAGATGGCTCTTGGAGCGAGCCGGATTTCACCGGCACAGGTTTCCCGGGGGTGTTTTATCTGAAATACCACCTCTACCGGAATTCCTTTCCGGTCTATGCGCTGGCGCGCTATTCCAGCCAATCGCGCAGAGCGGATGAGTACGTGGCGCTGAAGTTCCAGCCCAGCGAATTCCGTCTGCGCAGCGGGTTTTAGAGCGCATGGTGCGCTTTCCCCTGCGGCTTACTGCGGACCTCACCATTGCCCGCATCGCGCAGAAACTGCGTCTCGCGCAAGGCGCCCGCCCTATCCAATTCGTGGATGCGGCAGAAATCTTGCATCCCGATTCCGGCCATCCGGTTTCGCACGAAAAGATCCACGATATTATTGGCAGCCGCTCGCCGGTCGTTTGGATCGGGGGAAGCGAGCCGCTGCATCACCCCGGCATTGCGCATCTGGTTCGCGCTATCACGCACAGTCGTCATTTTGTTTTCCTCGAAACCGATGGCACTCTTCTCCGCCGCCGCATGCATGAGTTTCAGCCGGTATCGCGGCTATTTCTAACCGTTCGTCTGGATGCTGGCGCGCCGCGTCGCGCGTCCAGCGGCTTCCGGCCCGGCACATCGGACCTGGCCATGGAGGGCATCCGTGCCGCGAGGCTCTCGGGCTTTTCGATCTGCATTCACGTGCGCATTACTCCGGAAACCGAAATTAGCGATGCGGCAGAGTTGTTCCACCTGGCCCATTCTCTGAATGTCGATGGATGTGTGATTTCGCCCGCACGCGGCGAAGCGAACACCGCGCTTCCGGCCGCGCTAACTTTGTCGCAGAAAACCGCCGAAGCCCGCAAGCGAATCGGAAGTATTTGGTGGGAATCCTTTTCACGGCTTGTTGAACTAGTGCTCCTCGGCGAGCAGCGAAGCCTGCCGGCAGCCGGCGCTTCAGCAGTGCAGCTCGAACACGAGGCAAGCGAGGATGAGGAAGGCATCAAAGTCGCATGAACACGCTGGTCACAGGCGCAGCGGGATTCCTCGGCAGCCACGTGGCACGGCAGCTGGTGGCCCGCGGTGACTCAGTGCGCGTTCTCGTGCGCGCGTCGAGCACCAATCGCGCGATTGCGGATTTGTCGCTTGAGTACGTGACCGGGGATTTGCGCGACCCCTCCTCGCTCGATCGCGCGATGAAAGGGGTCAAGCGCGTTTTTCACGTCGCCGCGGATTACCGCTTGTGGGCGCGGCGCTCTCAGGAGATTTACGATTCGAACGTCGGTGGAACGAAAAATCTTCTGGACGCCGCGAAGCGCGCCGGCGTCGAACAATTGATTTACACCAGCACGGTGGCAACCATCGCCGTCGATCGGCCGCAGCATCCGAATGAATTCACCGGCGCTAAGCTCGAAGAAATGGTTGGCCATTACAAGCGCTCGAAGTGGATGGCGGAAAGGGAAGCGCTCGACGCCGCAAAAAGCGGATTGCCGGTCATTGTGGCCATGCCCACGACGCCGGTCGGGCCGTGGGATTGGAAGCCGACGCCGACCGGAAAGATCATTCTGGATTTTTTGAATGGCAAGATGCCCGGCTACGTGGAGACCGGATTGAATTTTGTTGGCGTGGAAGAGTGCGCGGCAGGACACTTGCTGGTCGCCGAAAAAGGCAAGGTCGGCGAGCGCTATCTGCTGGGCGGTGAAAATCTCACGCTCAAGCAGATGCTGGACGCACTCGCCAAGATAACCGGTCTGTCGGCGCCCATTCTGAAAATTCCTCATGGACTCGCACTGGGTGTAGCCTATGCAAGTACGGCTTTTTCGCGGCTGGTCGGGCGCGAGCCCGGCATACCCGTCGAGGGCGTGAAGATCGCCCGCCACATGATGTTTGTGGATTGTTCGCGCGCCAAGCGTGAACTTGGATTTCAAGCGGGGCCGGTGGCGGGGGCGTTGGAGCGCGCGGTACGCTGGTACGAAGCGAACGGCTACATCGCCAAAAGCCGCGCCAAGCGCATGGCCCGCGCCGCCGCTTAGTGTTGCAGTGGCCGGTCTTCAGACCGGTGTCTTTGCTTTTGTATCGTCGCCCTTTAAGGCGGCATCTGAAAAGATTTGATGCGCATCCTCGTCACATTCGCCGTCGAAGCCGAATTCGCTCCCTGGCGCAAGCTCAGAACGCTAGAGCCAGTACACCTCGATGGTCTTGAGATGTTTCGATGCCAGATCGGCCGCGCCACCGCAGATTTTGTCGTGACCGGCATGGGAATGGAAAACGCGCGCCGCGGCATGGAAATAGCGATGTCAATTCCACACACTGCTTGTATCGCCTCGGGTTTCGCTGGTTCCCTTAAGCCAGCACACAAAGTTGGCGACATTCTCGCAGCCCGCGCAGTTCAACAGCTGGGAAAATCAAAAACTATCGAATGTTCCCGCAACCTTTTCATGGCTGCGTACGAAAACCAGGCGATTGAAGCGAAAATGTTTTTGACCACCGACAAAGTGATTGGCACTGCCGAAGAGAAACAGCAGTTGGCGCCGTTTGCCGATGCGGTGGACATGGAAAGCTTCGCTACTCTTTCGGTAGCAAAACAAAAGAATCTTCCAGCCGTCGCTATTCGCGTGATCAGCGACCGCTTTGACGAGGATATGCCGGCTAATATTTCGACGACGGTTGACCAGCGTGGGAGAGTGAAAATCGGTGGGGTCGTCAAGCATGTGGCGTCCCATCCCCTGCAATTGCCTGCTCTCATTCGCCTCGGACGTCAGAGTCACACTTCCGCCCAGGCCCTCTGCCATTTTCTCGAAGCATTCATCAAAGAGTTGTCCTTCCGGAGCCACGGATGGCCCCCTCCGGAACTTCAGGAGATAGCTGCGAGATGAGCCGGACTGGAACAACGCTAGAAGCTGTTAAGACGCTCGGTCCAATTCCCAAGACCATGCGCGCCGGTGTCTACCGCGAAAAGGGAATCGTCCGCGTCGAAGAAGTCCCCGTCCCAGAAGTCGCCGATGCTGAAGTCCTCATCAGAGTTGCCGCCTGCGGTATTTGCGGCACCGACATCAAGAAGATTTTTCACGCCTATGTGCCGCCGCCGCAAATTCTGGGCCACGAAGTAGCCGGCACTGTCGTCGCCGTTGGCCGCCGCGTGGCGAAATGGAAGCTGGCCGACCGCGTGATGAGTTTTCATCACATTCCCTGCGGCAAATGTTTCTATTGCGAGCGCCGCCTCTTCTCCCAGTGCAAGCAGTACAAGACAACGGGATTGACCGGCGGATTCACGCCGAACGGCGGCGGCTTTGCCGAATACGTGAAAGCCATGCCCTGGGTGGCCGAACGCGGGATTGTCGCACTGCCCGACAATGTCAGCTTTGAGGAAGCAACGTTCATCGAGCCGATCAACACGATTTTGAAAGCCGTGCGGAAGGCCCGCGTAGCGGTAGGCGAAACCGTGCTGATCGCCGGCTGCGGCCCCATCGGCCTGCAATTGCTAATGGTGGCAAATCTGGAAGGTGCCAAACTCTATACCAGCGACCCCATGGCCGTCCGGCGCGCCAAGAGCTTAACTTTAGGAGCATTGGAGTCGTTTGACCCCAGTGATGGTAAGCTTGTGGACCACATGAAAGCCCGGACTGAGGGTCGCGGCGCCGATGCGGTTTTGGTTGCGGTGGCGCACCCGTCCGTGGTGGCCGACGCACTGGCAGCGGCAAGGCCCGGGGGACGCGTGCTGTTGTTCGCCGCGAACGACCCGGTAACCAAGATTGAATTTCCCGCCGCGGCAGTGGGGATCGACGAAAAAGAAATTCTGGGCAGCTATAGCGCGGCCGTAGACATCCAAGAAGCAGGGGCCGACCTGGTGCTGAAAAAGCAACTTCCGGTGATGGACATTGTGACGCACCGTTTTCCCTTGGCTAGAATCCAAGAAGGGTTGAACCTGGCCGCCAAGCCGACGGCGGAATCACTCAAGATCTTGATCACACACGCATGAGCACGACGACGCCAAAGAAGATGGAAGTAGGCGAAGAAGTGAAAGCTGCCGTAACCCACGTCACGGTGCCGTCGAAGATGACCGCGGCCGTGCTCTATGGCAGCGAAGATCTTCGCATTGAAAAAATTGACGTGCCCGCTGTGGCGGCCGACGAAGTCCTGGTCCGCGTCCGCTTGGCGCTTACCGACGGTACCGACCTCAAAGTCTGGAAGCGCGGCTATCACGCAAAAATGATTCAACCGCCGGCTGTCTTTGGCCACGAACTGGTCGGCGAAATCGTGGCCGTGGGCAAGCGGGTGGATGCGCGCTGGCGGATCGGCATGCGCGTTATCGCCGCCAATTCCGCACCGTGCTTGCGCTGCTATCATTGCCGGCGTGGCCAGGAGAATCTTTGCGACGACCTCTTGTTCAACAACGGCGCCTACGCGGACTACATGCGCATCCCCGGCCGCATCGTCGTGGAAAACATGCTGGAAGTGCCGCATTCGGTTGACGATCAGAGCGCCGCTCTGGCCGAACCCCTGGCCTGCGTGCTTCGCGGAATCCATGAGATGGAAGTGCGGACCGGGGATACCGCGGCGGTGATCGGCTGCGGTCCCATCGGATTGAAGTTTGTCCGCATGCTTTCGCGGCGCGGAGTTCGCGTCATCGCCTTGGCGCGGCGTGCGGCGCCTCTAGATGTTGCCAAGCGGCTGGGCGCGGTGACGGCCTTCAATGTCACCGCGACGGAAGATGTTGTGTCCGCCGTAAAAGCGCTTACCGAAGACCAGCGTGGACCGGATTCCGTGGTTGAAGCCGCGGGCAACCCGGCCACGTGGCAGCAGGCCCTGGCGATGGTGCGGCGCGGCGGCGTCGTGAATTTCTTTAGCGGCCTGCCGTCAGGCACCCGCGTGGAAATCGACCCAGCGGCGATTCACTACTCGGAGATCAAGCTGATTTCGCCGTTTCATCATACGCCGCGGTTCTTTCGGGAAGCGCTGGAAGCCATCCGGCGCGGGGATATTTCGGCTCGCGATTTCGTCACCGAAGAAATCCGGCTGGCCGATCTGCCGCAGGCGTTTGCGCGCATGAAGTCGCGCAGCGGCGAGATCAAGTTGGCCGTGCGGCCGTAGTTTTCCGGTGCACACAAACCTCACCCGCCATTTGCGCTTTTGGCATCCCGGAGTGTTTTGCGATACTAAACGCTGCGACGAATCACTCCTGCTTTTGTGTTTTGATTTTGTAGGGTCCGCCTTCCGAGGCGGACCGCTGTGTGTTCCTTTGGCACTCATGCCCATGCAAGGAGATTCTCTCTTCTGATGTTGCTCCCCGGCGAAATCGACATAACGCGCCACGCACCCGAACCCGGCTGCTCGCCGGAAGAAGCGCAGAAATACACCAAGTGGCTGGCGACCCATCACTACGAGAATTTCAACGTCGTTTCCTGGCTTCTCCCCAAAGCGCTGCACCAGCATTTTTACAACGTCTATGCGTATTGCCGCTGGGCTGATGATCTCGGTGACGAAGTTCCCGATGCGGCGCGCGCCCTGGAATTGCTGGCGTGGTGGGAACATGAACTAGACGCTTGCTATGAGGGAAAACCGTCTCATCCAGTCTTCGTGGCCCTGCGCCAGACCATCATCGCGAAAGATATTCCCAAGCAGCCCTTCGCCGATCTGCTGAAAGCCTTCCGTCAGGACCAGACCGTGAAGCGCTATCCAGACTGGGATGCCGTCCTCAACTATTGCGTTTATTCTGCGAACCCCGTTGGCCGGCTAGTGTTGTATTTGTGCGGCTATCGTGATGAGCAACGACAGCTTTTATCCGATGCCACGTGCACCGCCCTGCAGCTCGCCAATTTCTGGCAGGACGTTTCACGCGATTTGGAAAAAGGCCGCATCTACATCCCGCTCGATGCTGCCGCGGCCCACGGGCTCTCCGAGAGCGACATAGTCGAACGGCGCTTCGACGATCGTTACGTTCGCCTGATGAAGGAACTTATCGCGCGCACTCGCGCCCTATTCGCAGAAGGCAGTCCGCTGGCAAAGATGGTGGACGGACACCTTAGCGTGGACCTCGAGATGTTCACCCGCGGCGGTTTGGTCGTACTCGATGCCATCGAAACGACGGGATACGACACTCTCCACCATCGCCCAGCCATCAGCAAAGGGAAACAAGCGCTTCTCTTTGGGCGCTCTCTGCTTGCGTATTTGATTGGTTTGGACCGGAAGTCGGAAAAGAGCAAGAGAATTCCCGTCACGTTGCGGGCAGAACAAAGCACTCCCGAAACGAGGGTAGTCATCGACGACTCCTACGCCGAATGCCACCGTATCGCTCGTGCGTCCCACAGCAATTTCTATCACGCGTTTTTCTTGCTCCCCGGTTCGAAACGCGATGCCCTGGCTGCGCTGTACGCCTTCATGCGCCTCGTGGACGACGTCGCAGACGAAGGCGCCGATCTTGCCGCAAAACAGCGTGGCCTCGCGAATTGGCGTGCCGCCCTCGATGACGCCATCACCGGGCATGAACAGCGTTTCGACGGCAACGCCGCGATGACCTCGCCCGCCGCAACTCTCGGCGCTGCCGCGGAAATATTGCCCGCGCTCGTGGACACCATGCAGCGCTACAAAATGCCCGCGCGCTATCTTCACGACCTCATCAGCGGCGCCGAGATGGACCTCACTATCCAAACCTATCCTACGTTCGACCGGCTGCGCGAATACTGCTATCGCGTCGCCGGCACCGTTGGACTCACTTGCACACATGTGTTCGGCTTCAGCAATGCCGGTGCCCTGGGCTTGGCTGAAAAGCTAGGGCTGGCCTTTCAATTGACGAACATCATTCGCGACGTGCACGAGGATTACAAACTCGGCCGCGTCTATCTCCCGGAAGAAGACCTGCAGCGGTACGGAGTTTCACCGGAAGACTTCGGCCGGAACGAAGCGACTCTCGGCGTTCGCGAATTGCTCCGCTTCGAAGCCGAGCGCACCTGGCAACTCTATGAAGAAGGTTCTGCTTTGCTCGGCCTCATCGATGCGGACAGCCGCGGCGCGTTGTGGCTGCTCGTTCATACGTACAGCGCGCTGCTGAGTCGCATCGAGTCGGTCGGATTTGGCGTCTTCGGCGAGCGTGTGCGGCTTCCCAAAGCGGAAAAAATGATGTTCATCGCCAAGGCGCGCTTCGGCCGCCATACGAAAGAGAATATCCTTGAAAAGCGTGATCGTGATCGGCGGCGGGCTAGCGGGACTGGCGGCGGGCGTCGCGCTGGCTGAATCCGGCTGGCGTGTTCGTCTGTTTGAACAGCGTCCCTTTCTTGGCGGCCGCGCAACGTCCTACGTGTTGCCCGACGGCGAGCATGTGGACAACTGTCAGCACGTCACTCTGGGATGCTGCACAAATCTCGACGATTTCTACACGCGCATCGGCGCCGCCGGCAAAATCAAGTTCTTCGACCGGCTCCTCTTTCTCGATCCGCAAGGCCGCAAAGGAGAGATGCAAGCCGGGTTCTTGCCCGCGCCATTTCATCTGACCGCGTCGTTCGCGGCCTTCGCGCCGCTGACGCTCCTGGACAAGCTCTCCATCGGGCGCGCGATGCTCGATATTCTGCGCACCAAGGGTAAGCCGTCGGACCTCCAGGAAAACGGCGGGATCTCCATGCTGGAGTGGCTCCGCCGCCGCGGCCAGACGAAACGCGCCATCGAGCGGTTCTGGCGCGTTATCCTCGTGAGCGCTCTCGACGAGGAACTTCATCGCACCGACGCGCGCTTCGGCGTCGACGTTTTCTGGAAAGCCTTCCTTTCGAACAGCACCGGCTATCGCATGGGAGTGCCCGCCGTCCCCCTCGCAAATCTCTACGATTGCTGCAAGTCGGAGATCGAGAGCCGCGGCGGGGAAGTGGTTCTGCGCGCTCCGGTACGCGGCCTCAAAATGGAAAGCGGCGAGCTAGCTGGAGTTCGCTTCGACGAAGGGCGCGAAGAAACGGCCGATGCTTACCTGTTCGCCGTGCCCCACACCGCGCTGGCGCAGCTGCTGCCGGAAAGCGTGAAGCAGAGCGACCCGTCCCTCGCAAATCTGGACAAAATCAAAGTCGCGCCGATCACCGGCGTGCATTTCTGGTTTGACCGCCCAGTGATGACGGAGCCGTTTCTGACCCTCCTGGACACCACCACCCAGTGGATCTTCAATAAGACCGCCCTCTACGCCGATTCGAACGCAAAAGAGAACAGCGCCCCGGCGGGACAGTACCTGCAGTTGGTCATCAGCGCGTCCTACGATCTGCTGCAGGAACCGCGCCAGGAAATCATCGACCTTTGTTTAGCGGAAGTCAGGCAGGCTCTACCGGCGGCTCGTCACGCTAAATTGGTGAAGGCCACGGTCATCAAGGAAGCCGCCGCCACATTTTCGCCCGAGCCGGGAGTCGATCGCTGGCGCCCCAAGCAGCAGACCTCCATGCCGCGCTTGTTCCTGGCGGGGGATTGGACCGACACCGGCTGGCCCGCTACGATGGAAGGCGCCGTGCGCAGCGGTTACTTAGCCGCCGAAGCTCTGCTTCGCGCCACAGGGTCGCCCAGAAGATTTCTGCAACCGGATCTCGATCCGGATGGATTCATGGCCATGTGGCTGGGGAAGCAAAACACCGCGACAGGTAGCTGATAACAAACAACCCAAAAGAAAAAGAACCAAAGAACGGGAACTAACATCCAACAACTGACAACTAAAAACCATGAGGCGATGCTAATTCACGGCGCAACCAGCTCGTACCAGCCGATTCGGCGCTCCTTGCTCGTTAACTCTTCCCCCGCCGCGTCCAGCATTTTGTACATGTTTTTGTGGATGGCCATGAACTGTTCGTAGGCTTCGCGGGAATTCCAGAAATCGAGAGTGAGGTAAGTCGCAGGACGATAGGGATCACGTAGAAGGCGAGTCTCGCGGTAGTTCGGGTCGCTCCGGAAGAGCTTGGCCCAGCCACCCCCCGGGCCATAGGCGTTCTCGAAGCTTTCTTCACTACCCGGCTTGACTTCGTACTCCCACAGCGCTACAAACATAGATGTCCCATCTCCTGCTCGTTGGACATACGCACTCCTGCAAGCTAACTCTAGGGAATGATTGCGCAGTCCGGCCGAGTGTAACAATCCGATTGGATACAAGCCAAGTTGGCAAGCGCGACAGCGCAAGAGTATGGGTTGTGGTTGTGGCAGTCCGTCGAAACGGGCGGGCGGAGGTATTTGTGGATCGAAAGTACAGTCACCGCGGTTACCGCGACACTGAAAAAAGTGAGAAAAAAGACAAGTCGCACGACCGCAAGCCACCCGCTGGCGGGCCGCGCGGCGCCGATCAATTCGGCCCCCGCACCCCCCGCATGGTGGGCACCGTCACGCGCGCGAGATGTGCCAATTGCGGCGCCGTGTTGACCCCCGGGTTCGATCCCAATGGCACCTGCCCCAAATGCCAGTTCGAATTGCACTGCTGTAAACAGTGCCGCTTTTTCGATTCCGGCGCGCAGTTCGAATGCACCCAGCCGATCCAGGAACGCATCTCTCCCAAAGACGCCAAGAACGCCTGCACCTTCTACGAATTCCGCATGACCATCGAAAAAGATACCGCGCCAACTTCCTATACTCAGCCGGCTGCCCCTGGTTCCGCGGCCCCTCCTGGCCCCCCGCGCCACACGGACGCTCGCCAGGCCTTCGAAAACCTCTTCAAGAAGTAGCAGCACTCTCTGGCTTACGATTCGGCACCGCGCCAAACAACGCGCCACCGTCCGTCCTCTGCTGCTCAAAGCAAACACCGTTACCTGCCCCGACGGGCAGTTTTTCGCAAGGTACACCTGTACGCCCCCAAAACTACCCGCACGGCTGATTCACGATACGTTTGCACTTAGGGGCACGCAAATCGGAAGGGTCCATTCCAGCTCGTTCCGGTTTCGGATGAAGCCTGGTTTTAAAAGTGAGAAATCGTCTGGACGAGAAAGCGAAACTTACAAAAATGGCGACCCGCTGCTTCTTGGCGATGGCCCTGCTCCTTGCCGCTGTCAATCTACCGGCGCAAGAGACCCGCAAGGTGCTTTCAAATCCCGTTCCCGTCTATCCCGAAATGGCGAAGAGACTCCGCCTTACGGGCGTCGTGAAGGTGCAAGTTGTGATAGCCCCCAACGGACAGATCAAGCAAACGAAGGTACTCGGCGGTCATCCGGTGCTCGTGACTGCAGTCGAAGAAACGCTGAAGAACTGGAAGTACGCCCCGGCCAGCGCCGAAACAACCACCCAGCTGGAGTTCAGCTTCCATCCGTAAGCCCATCCGGATTTCTCAGCACCCCTCTGGAGAATTTTGATCGTGCGCCAAGGACAGTGCATTGTCGTCCTGACGCCATCGGGCGAAGATCGCCGATCGGAGATTCCGGTTCCTGCCGGAAAGCATCTAAGCAAGAAATTTCTCGAGCGGCTCCCAATAATTAATCTTCCAACCCTCCGCAAGGTGCTCCGCCCTACCCTTGGGAAACCCGGCATGGTCAAAGACAACCTTGGTTACCGAGCCTTGCTCCAAGAGATCAAACTTCGCAATCGAATAGATCCCCGGATCCCAGCCACCCGCTCGCCAAGCCTGAACAATTCGCTCATTTGGTACAAGTTCGATGTGCCGTCCCGTCACATAGCCGCCGAAAAGCGAAAACGCTCCACCTGCTTCTGGGCTGATCTCCGTGGGCTTGCTTCCCGGTGCCATGCCGGACTTCATAGCTGTACTGAGCAGCACCACCTTGTTGAACTGTTTCGCGTCTGTGAGTGCTTCATAAACGCGCTTCCGGCTCGCCTTGAAAACGGGCTCCTGGTGAATGGATTCCGCCGTATGCGAAATCTCCTCCACGGCCTCCGCCCAGCCCTCCGTTGAACCCAGGGCCAGCCCGCCAAACGCGAGGCCGGTGCCCGCGATCAATTGCCGTCGTGTCGGGATACTCGCCAGAGCACTCGAGTTCTTTCGCTCGTTCATCATTGTCCTCCAGGATTTTTGCGTTCAACCGTCACCGCATAAGAGCACCGCGCCAAAATATGTTCAAGATAATCTTTTTCTGGAAAGGGTAATCCCGTTCGAGGCATACTTCTGCGCCTGGACAAAAAGGAGGCCCCATACCTTACCCCGCTGGTCACCGCGCCGCAGTCAAGAAAAACATCATTAACAGCGCCCGCAAGCTCTTCAATCGCCATGGCTTTGAGAGTGTCTCTCTCAAGCAGATCATGGCCGGTGCGGGCCTCACCCGCGGCGGCTTCTACAGCTATTTCAAAAGCAAAAGCGATCTCTACGCCGAGGTCCTTGGCTGCTTCTTCACTGATCCGGAGTGGAAAAGCTGCTGGGAAGGCGTGCACGTTGATCTGTCATCGACCGACGTAGGCCCGCAAGTCGTCCGCGCCTATCTATCTCGCCAGCATTTCGAGGACGTCGAAAATTCCTGCCCCATGGTCGCCTTGCCGACCGACGTAGCCCGCAGCGGCGTAGGTGCGAAGCGCGCCTTCGAGACCGTCTTCAAAGCCATGGTCAGCGTCCTGGAGCGCAGCTTGCTCCAGAATGGCCGGCTTCGCCGCACCACGGCGCAGAGCATAGCTGCCTTGTCCATAGGAGGCATGATCGTGGCCCGGACCATGGTCGACCGTGCTCTTGCAGATGAGTTGCGCACTGCCTGCATGTCGGTCGCCCTCGATCTCGGCGGTTGGTCCAACCCGCCGAATCCAAAAATGGAAAATCCGCACCCGCCAAACGCGCCGGTGCGGCCACGGCGTCGTCGCAAGCGTAGTTACTTCATACAACAAAGTACTTGACAGCAAGAAGCACCGGCGTATTCTAGTGCCATCCGCCTCGCTTAGGCAATGGGAGACCGCTCCGATGGAGACCGTACTTCCCACTCAATCGCAAGATTTTGGCAAATCGCCATCCGGCCCGCTTCGACGGCCCCTCACCGACGCCATGCGGTTTTGGGAACCACGCCGGCTTGTCTATAACCTGATCCTCGCGGTGGTCGTTATGGTCTGGCTTGTAGCGAGTTGGCCCCATTTCCGCCCGGCGTTTACACTGCAATCGCTTCTGCTCCTCGCCATCCTTGCGCTGCTGGCCAACGCCTGCTACTGCGCCGCATACCTCGTGGACCTTCCCATGCAGAGCCTATCCGTTGGCGACGCCTTGAGACGCCAGCGCCGGGTCCTCGGGGTGATAGGAACGCTCTTTGCCATTCTTCTGGCAAATTATTGGATCGCCGACGAGATCTATCCGTTCGTCCGCTGACAGCAGGTTGCCGTGAAGAGAACACCCATGAGCAAGACAGAGTTGCGACGCGTGGAAGTATTCGGGCCGGTGGCCAGCCGGTCGTTGCGGCTGGCCACTAGAGGAAAACTGCGCTTGCTCAGCCAAAATGTAGCGTCACCGATTCCAGCAATGCTTTGATCCCGTTCCATGCAATCTGCACGCCGATACAAACTAGGAAAAAGGACGACAATTGTGTGATCACCGTCATCCCCGTTGCTCCCAGGATTCGCGCCAACCGGTCGGCAAATCCATAGCAGAGCAAAATGCTGATCGCGATCAACACCAATCCAATGAGGGCAGCCAAGATTGTCAAAGGATGGTACGAGTGATGGTGAGCCACGTTCGCGCCCAGCGTGATCGCCACGGAGATTGATCCAGGGCCTACTGTCAGTGGCATCGTCAAGGGATAAAATGCCTGGCGGAATGTGTCCTGCGGCTGGACGGTTCTCTGCACGTCGTGTTTTTCGTCGTCGCGCTGTTTCAGCAGCGTCCATCCTGTCGCGATGACGATCAGGCCTCCGCCCACCTGCACCACTGGCAGCGAAATCCCAAAAAAGGCGAGCACATAAGTCCCAACAAAATACGACCCAACCAGCAAGAAAAAACTGTTCATGGCGATGCGCCATGACAATGCTTTTCGCGCTTCCGGCGCGTACTCCCTGGTCAGCGCCAGAAAGAAGGGGCTGCCTCCGAGCGGGTCCACGATGGGGAAGAGCGCAACGAGAACCAGGAGTAGATTGTTCACCGCCTCTCGCATGGGTTCCGTAACTTCTCTCCCTGGGTGAAATTCCGCTCAAAGGCATCGCTATCATAACGAGTAGAAACTCAATTGCCCAGTTCTGCGGATTGCGATCGTTCAAGCATCCGGCCGCTGATCGCGGAAAATTCAGACACTAATGCGTTTGTACTCCTCCCGGCCAGCGTCGCGGCGTCGATCTCAGTTCTCAGCAAGATGGCCGTCGCCAAGTCTGCACTGCACTCCAGACAGCATTTCTCTGTTCTTCCGGGAAGCTCGAATAACGCCTCGATACGGCCACAAACACTACACTGTGCAATCGATTCCTGCTCCGTGCCCTTTGGTCCAGTTGACATGATAGATCCTCCCTTGGCTCCTTGCCGCTCCTCGCATATCTCTCGATTCGGAGCGCATCAGACTGATCCGTTAAGGCGCGGAGTCGGTTCGGCCGCCTGTATGCGACAGCCATCACGAATCGACAATCGCGAAGGCAGCAGCAAATGGCTTTGGCGAGACCTCATGCCCTAACAACAGTCATTTCAAATGGTAAGGAAAAGACTTTGAGGAAATCCTGAGCTTTTTATTAGGAAAGCATAAAGCGAAACCGCCAGCGCCACAGTTTTGCGTCATTCCCCCAAAATGGTGTCTACAGCACTCATTCACGTAACCGTCTCTCTGAGAATTCGAACTTCAACCCCTCTTGTTAACAGGGTGAGTGGAAACTCTAAATGCCTCATTCGGTGTCGCTTACGACCAGGAGTTGACCGAGACACGTTCTCTCGTTAGTAAGTGTAAACGCCTGTTATCGACAGTTCTTGCGCAGGCGTCGAGCCGGCAAGATACTGACGTAATGAAAACATTGAGACGGAGCATCCCAATATCCGCCGCAATTGTTGTCATTGTGGGGGTGAGCTGGCTTGGCCTAAGGTATTTCCGGAGTCAGATTGATTGCAAGAAACTCAGTGCAGCGTTCGCACGGCAAGTCGAAAACATTAAGGAAGATGCCCACGAGCGACTGAAAATCGGCACAAAGAAGGCCGACGTTGCTCGGTTTTTTGCAGAACATAGCATCCCGTTCACCATCTCCGAGTCTGAGGCGAAGGGAACCCTTTGGACTTCCGGATGCGCACCGTTTGGCTGTAGCTCAGACTCGGCTCTAATCGGAGTAAGCGTGAAGCTCGACCCGGCGGGTGCCGTGACGGAGGAGCCGACCGTAATTGGCATGTACACGGACTGCCTGTAAGCCGGGTCTTAGGAGTGCAAGCCTCTCCCCAGTGCTAACGCGGAATCGGACGTATGTTGAGTCCTCAAGTTCCGTTGTGAGAATGTCGAGCATGATACGCGAGCTCTTGAAGTGTGCCTGTTCTGCTAGAATCGCGGCGAAATGGCAGCGGTGGAACAGTTGCGATTCGGAGTGGAGGGTGGAGGCGAGGTGTCGGCGCTGCTGTCGCGGCCGACGAAGGCGCGGCGGCTCCTGGTGCTGGCGCATGGAGCTGGGGCGGGGATGAGTCACCCGTTTATGGAGAAGCTGGCGGGCGAATTGGCTGGTGTGGGCGTAGCGACATTACGATACCAGTTTCCTTACATGGAGGGACGACGGCGGATTCCTGACGCGTCCGCGGTGTTGACGGCGACCGTCGTGGCTGCGGTGCGAGCGGCTGCGGAGGCGGCTCCAGGCTTGCCGTTGTTGGCGGGAGGCAAGTCAATGGGAGGACGAATGACTTCACAGGCCGCGGCACAGTACCCGCTGGATGAGGTACGAGGATTGGTGTTCTTTGCTTTTCCGTTGCACGCGCCGAACCACCCGGCAACGAAGCGAGCGGACCACCTTGTGAGAGTCATGCAGCCTATGCTGTTCCTGCAAGGAACGCGGGATACGCTTGCCGATCTCAAGTTGTTGCGTCCCATCTGCGCGAAGCTGGGTTCCCGAGCGACGTTGCACGTCATTGAAACGGCGGATCATTCGTTTCATGTGCTGAAGAGCTCGGGAAGGAGCGACACGGCGGTGCTGCGCGAATTGGCGGAAACGGTAGAGTCCTGGGCGGAGAGAATTGCAGAGATACAATCAAAACTTGCACAAAATCCGCTGAGTGCGAAGCCTGCCCAAAAACCCTAGATGATTTATCTCCCGCCACTTTAGGCCGTGAACCTGGACCAACTCCTGGTAAAACCCCGAAACCGGAGAAGTGCCTTTTCCGGCAAGCCGACCAACGCGCGTAGAATGGCGGCACGAGGTGTGTAGTGTCGATGGGAGAAAAGGAACACGAGAGGGCGGACCTGGAGCGGTTGTGTCGGGGCATTTCGCCTGACGCTGCGGCGTGCACATACCCGGCGACCGTACGCTGCACGTCGTGCAAGATGTGGTTCTGTGATGCCCATGCTGAGGATGAGCGGTGGCATCCTTGCATGCGGCCGCCAAGTGAAGAGGATGGTGAGGCGTAGGAGCCATCGATTTCCAAGCCGAGCAGTGCCGCTCGTTGCGGCAATGCCCCTGATAACGCGGTTATCGGAAACTGGCTCGCAGCAACCTACTTACAGGACTCATTCACGTAGCCTTCTCTTTGAGAATTCGAACTCCCAACCCGCTTGTTAACAGCCGGTGAGTGGAAGCTCCAAATGCCTTATTCGGTGTCGCTTACGACCGGACCACCTTAAATCCCCACCCTCAATTGGGCAACTTTGGGCAACCTAATCTTTGATTCCATTAAGCATCGATGTATCCGTACACACGGCAAATCACTCCTATCTAGGGAGACTCGACCGCCGATGGCGGGAGGTTGCCGGTTCTACGAACTCGAAACGGAAAAAGCATGACCGCCAATGTTCTTGGGTAGTGTGTCGCCCGCGAGGGAACCGTCATCACGCATCTTTCGGGATACTCGTTAACGACGGTGCGCGGGAACTTCGGCGGCATACCTTGTTGTCCGGCGGCCCGCTAGATTTGCCGTGCTTCCTATGCATGGTGTTCGATCTAACTGGAGCGGGAGAATCTTGAAAGTATCGAACCGCAAGATGGATGTTGTTCTGCCTGGGTGGCCGGGTTGGTCAAAGATTGCCGGAATTGCGGGCATTTTGTCGCTTTCTTTGGGCCTGAATGGTTCGCGTCCATCTTCCGATGAGCCAGTAACGATCATGTTTCTAGATCCAGAGTGGTCGCACGACCTGTCAGAACGCAGTGTGCTCCCCCCAGACGAAAGACTGCAGGAGTTTACGCGGCAAACAGGGATTAGGGTCGAGCACGTGCCGGCTCCGGAGACCGGTCTTGACCAGCTAGGCCAGGCGCGGGAGCTACTCCGAAAAGGTAGCTCCAGTCCGGATGTGTACGGCATCGATGTGATCTGGCCCGGAATTCTGAGTGAGGATTTGATCGACCTGAAGCCATATTTCGCCGCAGAACTGTCTTCGGAAGACTCAGATCTGGTGGCGAGCTACGCGGTCAAGGGGAAGCTAGTCGCTGTCCCCTATCACACCAATGTGGGAGTCCTGTTTTATCGCGCGGATCTTCTTCAACAATATGGGTACCAGGCGCCACCGAGGGACTGGGATCAACTCGAGAAAATGGCGGCTAGGATCCAGCAGGGACAGCGGGCCAAAGGACAAAAAGATTTTTGGGGTTTTGTATGGCCAGGTGCGGATGGCGAAAACTTGACCTGCAATGCATTGGAATGGCAAGTATCGGAGGGCGGTGGGCGAATTGTCGAAGCTGATGACACGATCAGCGTGAACAACCCTAATGCAATCCGCGCCTGGAAACGCGCTGCGCACTGGATCGGTTGGATATCGCCTCCTACCGTGATCTCATATCAGGAGTGGGACGCCAAGAATGTCTGGAACTCAGGAGGCGCTGCTTTCTGGCGCGGGTGGGCGTCGGATTACTTTCTGAGCCAGGAGCCTAACTGGCTGACGATTCGAGACAGGATTGGTATCACCAGCGTCCCCGGCGGCGCTGTGCGAGTCGGTATTTTGGGAGGCTTCGGTCTCGGAGTTTCCCGTTCGTCGGCTCATCCTGTTGAAGCAATGGAGTTGGTCCGATTCCTTGTCCGCAGGGAGACCCAGCTGGAGACAGTTCGTTCCCGTTCCGAACCACCGAAGGGGCTTGAGCTGTATGAGCTGCCTGCGATACTTAAGGCGTATTCTCATTTCGACATTGGGAAACACCAAAACGGAAGCGGTGTAGTAAGCCGACCGTCGTCGATTACTGAACGGAAATACGAAGACGTGGCTCGGGCTTATATCCGGGCAGTACATTCTGTGCTGACCGGCAAGACCAGAGCGCCGGAAGCTGCGGCGGGCTTGGAAAAGGAACTAGTCGGGATCACGGGTTTCAAGACGGGACCGCCGAGCCAGATTCGTGGTCCTAGAAAGAAGAGCGCTGAACAGATTCGCTAGCGCGCGACCGGCAGCCCGTCCGGTGGATGGGAGGCCCGGACACCTGGCCCATCGAGAAAACTGAGTTCGAATTCCCGGCCTTCTGGTTAACGGCCGGGGAGTGCAAACTCTAAATGCCTTATTCGGTGTCGCTTACGACCCGGAACACCTTGAATCCCAACCCTCAGTTGGGCAACTTTGGGCAACTATTGAAGAGAAGAAAGCCGTGGCAGGCGCTTACGTGATTTCGCGTTTGCGTTTTTGTTTGAAGGCATAAACGTCCGGCCGCGAGACAACTGAAATATGGAAATAGTTGTAGGAAAAAAGGGAACAAAGATTAGTGGTGAAACCGATTTTGGGGAGCATTCAGGGAGAATAGGGAAGCCGTTACGCCATCATTTGCCGTTTGGCCAGCGGAACCACTTCTGCGGTCCGGCCCGGTTTGCTGTGACTCTGAGGAATCGGCGCGTAGGACCGAGTGTCGCGGGTCGCGACCGGTAAGGGCATGGACATCGACCCGCCGATGTGTCGAGTGACTTCGCGCACCAACTCCATGCGCCCGCGTACGCTAAACTTGGAGAGCAGCGATGAGACATGGAACTTTACCGTGCGCTCAGAAAGATTCAGAGAGGCGGCGATCTCTTTATTGGCGAAACTCCGCATGATACCGGAAAGCACTTCCTCTTCCCGGCGAGTGACCTTGATGTGGCTGCTGACGGAATGGCCAGCCTGGAGAAGCCTTTCCGCTTTTTCGGTCAAACCTTTTAGAGCGCCGCTTTCGGCTGACACCATTACCACGTAATCGCTCGGGGATTGGCCGAGGAGCATGCAGTATATCGCCAGCAAACCGGCGGCTTGGTCCACCGGAAACCGCCCATCCGGAGTTGCCTCCACTTGAAAACGAGACACGCCAGTGTTTTTTTCGTAGAAATAATAGAGATCGCGGGTCACAAGTGCTAAATTTTGCATTATGGAACCTCTTTCAAAAATCTTTCTCCCAAGCTTGATCTGAGGCGACACCTCAATACGACAATCAAAAGGCCGCCAGGTACGAGGACCGCCGCAATGAGAAGGATCATCTTGCGTGCTGTCATGGCGTGTCCAGCGATGTCTCTCATACCTAGTTCAAGGACTCAGTCAGCTGGAGCAACCAGTGCACCAAAGCTGAAATCTAATAAGTGGTTTATTGTGAGTTAACTAGATGTCGCAAAGGACCCTTGATGTGAGTGGGTTCACCACATACTTGGGTGGGTACAACTCGCTTCCCGGTCCTGATTTCACTGCGAATGTGCAACAGAGCGCTTTGTGCGACGGCGGGCAGGGCAGGCTTGATTTTGCCTCCTCTTTCTTTCTGCGGGTGCCCCTTACGGGGTGGGTTGTGCAAGGGTGGAGAAGTGACGTTTCTTTTTTGTCGCTCTCCGTGGCTCCACTGTTCCGAACGGGTGCCCCGCATCAAACATCCTTCCAGCCCGCAATCGTCCCGCAATTCGTTTCCACCGCGCACAGTGAGCTCTACCGCTTTGTTTTCTGCTATTTGCAAAATCGTTCGAACAAATGCGGCAACTTGCTAAATATTAGTACTATAGTTGTA
>Ga0137409_10001471_pt1 | contig 25532 bp, 16 predicted proteins | sample CZODoug1_16funga_FD_122059 | JGI IMG/M metagenome (GOLD analysis project Ga0137409, IMG submission 122059) | Vadose zone soil fungal communities from Angelo Coast Range Reserve, California, USA - CZODoug1_16fungal (Hybrid Assembly) | ecosystem: Environmental > Terrestrial > Soil > Vadose zone...
AGCGCGAACGCGAACTGGATCGGCGGCAGCTTCACGTAGCGCTCGGTGTCCTCGAACCACTGGAGGGAGGCCTGCGCCGCGCGCTGAAGGCTCTCCACGGGCGGACGCCGCGCTTCCTCATAGGCCTGAAGCGCGGTCTCGAGGCCGTGGTCCCGTGACAACGCCTCCGTCAGCGCCACGGCGTCCTCCATGGCCAGCTTGGTCCCGGAGCCCACGGAGAAATGCGCCGTGTGCGCCGCGTCGCCGACCAGGACGATGTTGCCGTGATGCCAGCGCTCGTTCCGGATCGTGGGAAAGCTCCGCCAGATGGAGCGGTTCGAGACGAGGCGGTGGCCCTGGAGCTCCTCCTGGAAGAGCCGCTCGCAGAAGGCGATCGTTTGCGCTTCGCCGGCGCGATCCATTCCCGCCCCGCGCCAGGTCTCTTCCCGCGCCTCCACGATGAAGGTGGAGAAGCCCGGTTCGTACTGATAGGCGTGCACGCGCCAGAGGCCGTGACGGTCGGTCTTGAAATAGAAGGTGAACGCCGGGAAGGGCTTCGAGGTGCCGAGCCAGACGAACTTGTTGGGACGCACCTCCACCGAGGGGCGGAACTCCTCCCGGTAGCGCTCGCGAACGACGGAGTTCGCGCCGTCCGCGGCGATCACCAGATCGGCCTCCGCGATCACCGCGGCGGGATCCTGCACGTCGCGCTGGAAGCAGAGCCCGACCCCCAGCGCGCCGCAACGGTCCGCCAGCACGCGAAGGAGCGTCTTACGAGAGAGGCCGGAGAAGGCGTGCCCCGTGGAGGTGAACCGGGTGCCGGCGTGGTGGATCTCGATCGAATCCCAGCGGTGGCTGAGCGTCGCCATCGCCTCCGTGATCTCGGGATCCCGCGCCGCCAGCGCCTGCTCGGCGGCGTCGGAGAAGACCACGCCAAAGCCGAACGTCTCCTCGAGACGGTTCCGCTCGTAGACGTGCACGTCGTGCTTCGGATCCTGTCTCTTGAGGAGAAGTGCCGCGAAGAGCCCGGCCGGGCCCCCACCGATGACCCGGACCTTCACCCGGCGCCGCCCTTCATGAGCTGTCCCGCGATCACGAGATGCTGGATCTCGGTCGTGCCCTCGTAGATCCGGAGCGCGCGCACGGAGCGGTAGAGGCGGTCGACGGGGTGCGCGGCCAGGACTCCCGAGCCCCCGAGAATCTGCACGGCGTCGTCCACGACGCGCTGCGCCGCTTCCGTGGCATAGGCCTTGGCCATGGCGGCCTCGAGGGTCACCCGCTCCGCGCCGCGGTCGGCGGTCCATGCCGCGCGGTACACGAGAAGGCGCGCGGCGGTGAGATCGGTCGCCATCCGCGCCAGCTTTTCCTGGATGAGCTGGAATTCGGCGAGCGGCGTCCCGAACTGCTTCCGCGTGCGCGCGTGCGAGAACGCCTCCTCGAGAGCGCGCGCCGCCATGCCGCACGCCGCGGCGCCCACGGTAGCGCGCATGCGATCGAGCGTCTTGAGGCCGAGCGCCATCCCGCGCCCCTCCTCGCCCAGGCGATTCGCGGCGGGGACCTTACAATCTTGAAATGCGATCTCGCCCAGGGGATGCGGCGACGAGAGGATCTGGGGACGTGTGAACCGGAGCCCCGGCGCGTCCGCGGGGACCACGAAGCAGGAGATCCCCTTCCCTCCCGCGGCGGGATCGGTGGTGGCGAAGACGGTGTAGAAGTCCGCGATCCCGGCGTTCGAGATGAAGGTCTTCGTGCCGCTCAGGCGGTAGGAATCGCCGTCCCGCCGCGCGGCCGTCTTCATCGCCGCCACGTCCGAGCCCGCGTCCGCCTCGGTCATCGCGAAGGCCGCCATCGCTCGCCCCGCGATTGCCGGCTCCACCCACCGCTCGCGCACGGCCGCACTCCCGGACAATAGGATTGGCAAGGTGCCGAGGCCCTGGAGCGCGAAGACCGCGTCCGCGAGCGGCGACCCCGAGGCCAGCGCCTCGCGCACGAGGCAGCACGCGCGCCAGTCCTGGTCCTGGATGGGACGGAAGTATCCCGCGCGCCCCACCTCGGTGAGAAGCGTTCGCGCCTCCTTGCGGGCGGCGTCGTCGTCCCGGGGCTCGGGGCGGGGCTCGAGCTCGCGCGCGGCGTAGGCGGCCGCGTCCTTCGAAAGGGAGACGTGCCGGTCCTCGAGGAACGCCCGAACGGGCTCTGGGTCGGGAGTGGACATCACCGGAACTTGGGGTCGCGCTTCGAGCGAAACGCCTCGTACGCCTCCCGGAAATTGGGGTGCTCCATGAGACGGGCCTGCGCTTCGGATTCGTATGCGAGCGCCTGATCCAGGCTCATGCTCCACTCCGCGTCGAGCGCCTGCTTCGTCACGGACAGCGCCTCCGACGGACCCTTGGCCAGGCGCTCCGCGAGCTCGGTGGCTTCCGGGAGCACACGTTCCGGCGAAACGACCCTCTGGTAGAGCCCGATCTCGAGCGCGCGGCGCGCGTCGATGAACTCTCCGGTCATGAGGAGCTCCGCTGCCTGGCCCATTCCCACGAGCCGCGGCAGAAGCCAGGAGGCGCCCATGTCCGCGCCGGAGAGGCCGACGCGCACGAAGAGGAACGCGATCTTCGCCGTCTCCGAGGCCACGCGGATGTCGCAGGCCGAGGCGATCACCGCGCCCGCGCCCGCGACGGTCCCGTTCAGCGCGCCGATCACCGGCTTCCGGCAGCGCCGGATGTTCCGGATCAGGTCGCAGGTCATGTCGGTGAAGCGGCGGAGTCCCGCCGCGTCCTTCGAGAAGAGCGCGCCGATGATGTCCTCGACGTCCCCGCCGGAGCAGAACGCCCTCCCCGCCCCGGTCAGGACGACGGCGCGCACGCCCGCCTCGCGGTCCAGGGCCGGGAAGAGGTCGCGCAGCTCGGCGTACACCTCGAAGGTGAGCGCGTTCAGGCGATCGGGGCGGTTCAGCGTGATCGTCGCGACGCCGGTCTCCTCGCGCGTCTCGAGGAGGAAGGATTTCGGCGGCGCTAGGCGCATGTCATCGGCTTCCGTCCAGGACCGCCGTGGCCTCGATCTCCACGACCGCTCCCGGGTCCACGAGCCCGCTCACCTCCACCAGCGCGACGGCGGGAAAGTGCTTCCCCAGCCGCTCGCGCCACGCCTCCCCGATCGCCTTCCGGCTTTGGCGATAGGCTTCGAGATCGGTGACGTACATCGTGACGCGCGCGAGGTCGGTCGGTGCGCCTCCCGCCGCGCGCAGCACGGATAGCACCTTGTCCATCGCGCGGGCGAACTGCCCCGCGAACCCGGGCGGCTTGCCCGAGGCGCCTTCCTCCCAGCCCGCCTGGCCGGCGATGAAGAGAAGCCGCCCCTCTTTCGGCGCGAGAAGGCCGTTGTTCCAGCCCTTCGGCACGCCCAGCGCTTCGGGATTGATGACCTCGAACCTCATCGCGTGCGCGCTCCCGCGTTCATGAGAACCGCTTCACCGGTTCGTCCGCTCTCGTCCCTGCACAGCTCCACCACCACGGCGGCCACCTCCTCGGCGCTCACGAGACGGTCCTGCCCCGACGTGCCGAGGATGAGCGCCAGCGCTTCGGCGCGCGGGACTCCCGAGCGCGCCCCGACGTTCTCGAGCGTGCGATGGGTCATCGGCGTGTCCACGTACCCGGGACAGATCGCGTTCACGGTCACCCCCGTTCCCTCGAATTCCAGCGCGACCGATCTCGTGAATCCCACGACCGCGTGCTTGGCCGCGCTGTAGTGCGCCACGTATTTGGCTCCCTGTAGGCCCACGATGGAGGCCACGTTCACGATCCTTCCCCACCCGCGCTCCGCCATTTCCGGAGCCAGCTCCCGGGTGCAGAGGAAGGTTCCGGTGGCGTTCACCGCCAGCATGCGCTGCCAGTCCGAGAGCTCGATCTTCCGGAGCGGCGCGGAAGCGGAATCGCCCGCGTTGTTGACCAAGATCTCGACCTGGCCCAGTGCGCGCCGCGCGTCCTTGCCCAGGCGGGCCACGCTGGCCTCGTCCGTCACGTCGCAGGGCACGGCCCACGCCTCGCCGCCCCGCCCCCGAAGCTCGGAGGCGACGCCCTCGATCTCCTTCTTCGTGCGCGCCGAGACCACGACGCGGGCGCCCTCGGCGGAGAGAGCGCGCGCCACGGCGGCTCCGATCCCTCGGCCTCCGCCCGTCACCACGGCGCCCCTTCCCGTGAGCGTCATGCGCGCTTCCCGCCCGGAAGGGCCTCCGCGACCGCCTCGGCCAGGATCGAGCCCAGCACCTCGATCGTGGCCCGCCCCTCCTCGGCCGTCGCGTCGGCGGGCCATCCGAAATAGGCGCGCTTGCCGTCCGCTTCCTCGAAGGTCTTCGCTCCCGAGCGGATCGCCTTCGAGATCGAGGCGGGGTTCGGCGGAAGCTCCTTCCGGATATCCTCGCGCACGAGATCGGCGCGCTCCGCAAGCACCATCGAGCCCTCGTAGCGCCCCGCGTGGCACGCCCCGCTCCGGAATTCCTCGGTCAGTCGTGTGATCCAGGGCTTCCGCGTGATGTCCGGGCAGACGATCGGCAAGAGGCCCTCCTCCCGCGCGCGGCGCTCCGCCTCCTCGATCGCTCCCAGGTGCGCGGGGTCCAGGTGCGCGTTCGCCACGGCGAGCGCCTGGAATCCCTGCCGCGTCAGATCGCGGGCGAGATCCACGAGGAGCGAGGTCACGGTGGCGGCCCGCATCGAGACCGTGCCCGGAAACCCCTCCGCGAAGGACGCCGCCGTATAGGGCAGGGCCGGCAGGATGAGGGCGAGCCGTCCGCCCGCCTCCAGGCGCTCCGCCCCTACCCGGGCCATGGCGCGCGCGATGATGCCGTCGGTCCCCAGGGGCAGATGGGGACCGTGCGCCTCGATGGCCCCGACCGGCAGGACCGCCACGGTGCGCGCCCGGTCCAGATCGCGCACCTCTTCCCAAGTCATGTCCGCCATGTCGCGGATCGCCATCGGTCGAAACCCCGTGAGTCCCCCTCACGTCAGGGGTTGCCACTCGCCCGGCGGGCATCCATGATGGGGCGGTGTCGAGCCAAGTTACCATGACCCAAGTGCCTACGGAACGCCTGAACATCGCCGAGTACTTCCTGGACGCGCGGGTCCGGGAGGGATCCGGGGCGCGTCCGGCGCTCGTCACAGAGTCGGGGAGCCTCACCTACGCCGAGGTCCAGGAGCTGACGAACCGGTTCGGCGGGCTGCTTCAAGACTCCGGGGTAGAGCCTGAGCACCGGGTTCTCCTGGCGCTTCCCGACGTGCCCGAATTCGTGGGCGCGCTCTTCGGAACGCTCAGGCTGGGCGCCGTGGTCGTGATGGCGAATCCCGGGCTTCCCCAGGCCGAGATCGAATACCTCCTGGAATACACGCGCGCGCGCGCGGTCGTCGCGCACCGGGACTCGGCGCGGCCCTTCCGGGCGGCCGCCAAGAGCTCCCGCTTCGTGAAGGCGCTCCTGACGGTCGGAGAGGAAGAGACGGACCGCCGTCTCCGGGCCGCTGCCCCGAAGCTCGAGACCTTCCCCACGCACAAGGACGATCCCGCGATCTGGCTTTTCTCCGGAGGGACGACCGGCCGTCCCAAGGCGGTGGTCCAGACGCATCGTTCGTTCGCGAACACGACGGAGTGCTATGGCGCGGGCGTGATTGGCTACACGGACAAGGACATCACGCTCTCGGTTCCCAAGCTCTACTTCGGCTACGCGACCGGCTCGAACCTCTTCTTTCCGTTCGCGGCGGGTGCTACGTCCGTTCTCTTTCCCGAGGCCGCCACCGCCGACGTGCTCTTCGAGAAGATCCGCCGCTTCCGCCCCACCGTGCTGATCAACGTGCCCACCATGATCAACAAGATGGTGTCGCACCCGCGGGCCCGCGACCAGGATCTCTCCTCGATTCGCGTGTGCACGTCCGCGGGGGAAGCCCTCCCCGAGGAGCTCCACCGGAAATGGATGGACACGTTCGGAGTGGAGCTCCTGGACGGGCTGGGCACCGCGGAGATGTGGCACATCTTCGTTTCGAATCGGATCGGGAGCGCGCGCCCCGGCACGCTCGGCACCGTGGTTCCCGGCTTCGAGGTGAAGGTTTGCGACGAGGAAGGACGCGAGCTGCCCCACGGCGAGACCGGCTGGCTCTGGGTGCGCGGCGACTCCCGCGCGATCGGATACTGGCAGCATATGGAGAAGACGATGCAGGCCTTCCGAGGCGACTGGTACGTCTCGGGAGACATGATCGCGAAGGACGCGGATGGAACCATCACCTACTGCGGCCGCGGTGACGAGATGCTCAAAGTCTCGGGGAAATGGCTCGCCCCCCAGGAAGTCGAGGGCTGCCTGCTCCAGCACCCGGCCGTGGTGGAGGCGTGCGTCGTGGGGATCAAGGACCGGAGCGGCCTCGTGAAGCCGCGCGCGTACGTGGTCGCCCGGAAGCAGAGCGACGGGTTGGAGGAGGAGCTGAAGGCGTTCGTGCGCGAGCGTCTGGATCCCTACAAGCACCCGCGCGAGGTCGTCTTCGTCGACGCGCTGCCGCGGACCCATCTGGGGAAGGTCGACCGCGGAGCGCTCCGAAGGGGGTGAGTCGGCCTGGCCCCGACGCGAGGCCCGCGCCCTATTTCAAGATGGCGACCTTGAGCGTATTGGCCTGATCTCCGGCCGTCGTCTGCACGAGATAGACCCCCGAGACGACCGCCCTCCCCTGATCGCTCAAGCCGTCCCAGCGCGCTTCGTGGGCCCCCGACGCGGTGTATTCCTGGTTTCTCAGCGTGCGCACCAGCCGTCCCTGCGCCGAGAAGATCCGGATCGTGACCGGCCCCGCCTCGGAAACCGTGTACCGGATGGTGGTCGCCGGCTTGAACGGATTCGGCGTGGCGTTGAGCACGAGCGGCGCGGCGCCCCGCCCGCCCTTCATGACCCGGAGGTCCACCGTTCCGTGAACGGGAAAGGGAAGGTCGAACTCGGTCGTCTTCGCGTCGAAGACGATCGTGACGATTTTGCGGTTCGGAACGTTGGAAAGCAGCCCCTCGGTATTCGCCTCGAGCTCCAGGTCATAGAAGAGATTGGCGTTGATGTCGCCGATCCGGATGCCCGTCCTCGGAGTCGTTACAACAACCTCCTTCACGGGCCCGGCGTTCGGGTACGTGGTGCTCAGGCGCATCGTTCTCAAGTCGATCTCGGTCAGGGGCCGGAAATAGGATTCCACTCCGAACTTGAACTTCTTCCCCGCCTTGATGACCGGCGGCTGGTCGAGCGCTTGGACGATCTCGACCGGGACGAAATCCACGATGGCGGCGGAGGTCAGTCCGTTGGCGCTCAGAGGAGGCGAGCCATTGTCAGCGACCCGGAGGGACACGATGTAGTCCCTCGCGTGCGCGTACGCATGACTGGGTGTCGCGCCCGAGCCCGTCAGACCGTCCCCGAAGTCCCAGGAATACGTCAGAATCTGTCCCGCGTCCGGGTCGCTGGACGCGGAGCCGTCAAAGATGAGTGGAAGCCCCACGGCGCCGCGATACGGCCCTTTCGCGTTGGCGGTGGGCGGGTGGTTGCTGTCCGATACCCGAAGCGTGGTGTGACCCTGCGTGCTCCCGACCCCGTCCGAGACGGTGATGGTGACCGCGTAGTCGCCGCCAGCGCCCGGGAGGGGTGTCCACTCCAGGGTGCCGCTCAAGTTGTCGAACGTGGCGCCCACCGGCAGGGACGGTACGCTCGAGATCGACCAGGTCAGATAATCCCCCTCCGCGTCGCTCGCCGCCGCGACCAGAAGGAACGAGTTGAACGCGGCCAGAGCGTACGAGGCGGCGAGCGCCGGATCGAACACCGGCGGGCTGTTGGCCGTGCCGCGAAGAAGGATCACGTAGTTGCCATTGCTGGCGTCGCTCGAGATCGTTACGTTGTCCAGCTGCGGGCCGCTGCCGGACGGTGTGTACGCGGCCGAGAGCGTCGTGGACCCACCCACCGGGATCGTGAGCGATGCGGGCGTCGCGGAGAAGCCGAGCGCGCTGTGGGTCACACCGGAAAGGGTGAGCGTAGCGTCGCCGAGGTTCTGGATCGTGAAGTCGAACGCGGCGGACGTCTCGCTGGCGTTCACGCGACCGAAGTCCCTCGAGGAGGGCGTGACCGAGATGATCGGACCGCTCACCGCGGCCGCGCGCGCGCCGAGCTGCGCGGAGACCCGCGCCTCGAGGTCCGGGCTCGCGGACGCGGCGGAGGGAACGAGTGTCGTACCCAGGACACAGAAAAGCGCTGAGAATACGGAGACCAAGCGAAGTGAGTGCATGAATCCCTCCCGCGGAGCAGGCCGAACCCGTCACGGTGCGACCCGTGACGAGCTTGGTGCGCGTGGCCGATGTCAGGCTGTGCAGCCCGTCCTTTGCGCCCGCCGCGCATGGGGGGAAGCATCGTGCGCGGGTGTTCCAAGGGCGCTTTCGTTAAGGTGTGCGCCTATTTCAACGGTGCGTCAACAGGTCTTTGCACCCCCTGGGGCCTTCCGAAACCCTGCGCCAGAAGCCAGGATCGGTAGCCCGGAACCGGGTAAGCGCTAGCGAGTGCCGTCCGCGAACCGGAAGAAGAGCCGCCCCAGGGGACCAGCCTCCCCGCAGGGCACGACTCCGCCGGCTCGGGGCACCACCGCCCCGGTCCGGATCGAGAAGGTCCCCCGCGTGTGGCTCCTGATCGCGTGCGCGGCCATCGCGGCGGCGGCACTCCTCGTCAACGGGGCCACCCTCCGATTCGGATTCGTGAGCTGGGACGATTCCCGGTATGTGACCGAGAACCCCTGGATCCGGGGCTGGTCCTGGCAGAACCTGCATCACATCTTCACGAAGCCGTACTTCGTGAGCTACATGCCGCTCCAGCTCGTCTCCTACGTGCTGGACTACAGTCTCTGGGGCCTCCGGCCCTTCGGGTATCACCTCCAGCAGATCCTGCTTCACGCCCTGAGCTCCGTGCTCGCGTTCGTGCTGGTGCGCCGCCTCTTCGGGCGCTTCTGGGTTGCCTTCATCGCGGGGGTACTCTTCGCGGTCCATCCTTCGCACGTCGAGTCGGTCGCGTGGGTTTCCGCCCGGAAGGACGTCCTCTCCGCCGCGTTCCTCTTCCCCTCGGTGATCTTCTATCTCCTCGCGCGCGGGGATCGCTCGCTCCGGACCGGCCCCTATCTGGCCTCGATCGCGTTCTTCACGCTGGCCGTGCTGTCCAAGGTGAACGTCGTGGTGATGCCGGTGTTCCTCCTGCTCGTGGATTGGACCGCGCTCCGCCTCCCTCGCGGGGGCACGCGCTGGTGGCTGCAGGTCCTTGGAACGAAGATTCCCTACGGAGGGATCGGCCTCGCGGTCATGGTGGTCAATTGGATCGTGGAGGTGAAAACCAACAAGGAGTACGCGCGCGAACCCCTGCGCTATCTGGTGCTCAAAGGCCACGCCACGTGGGACTACCTCGGCATCCTGGCGGGAATCCACCGGCAGAACCCGATCTACGACACGCCGCCGATCCACCTGGACCCGATCTCGGTGGCCGTCCGTTTGCTGGGCCTTCTTCTGCTCCCGGCGATGGTGTGGTGGGGATTCCGCGTGCGCAACCGGGTGCTCGCCTTGGGCGCGGGCTGGATGTTCGTGATGCTCCTTCCCGCGATGTTCTTCCCGGTGCCCACCTACGTCGCGGACCGCTACCTCTACCACGCGAGCCTCGGTTTCTGCTGGCTGCTCGCCGCCGGGGTGCTGGGCGCGGGCGCCCGGATCCCGCAGCCGAAGCTGCGCGCGGCAGCCGTGGCGCTCGTCACCGCGGCCGTCGCCTCCTTTTTCGCGATGCGCACGGTGCGATACAACCAGGTCTGGGCCAACTCCGAGAGCCTCTGGTCCTACACCATCCAGGCCAGCGCTGATTTCCGCGCCTTCAACAATCTCGCGCGCGTGCGCATGGAGCAGAATCGCTGGGAGGACGCGGAGCGCCTCTTCAAGCTTGGGGCACGGCAGCCGAACGTCACATCCTGGGACGGGCTCACGGTGGTCTACTACAAGACGAGCCGATACCCGGAGGCGCTCGAGATGAACGACAAAGCCTTCGCGATGCACGCGAAGAAGGGAGAAGTGGATCCGATCGAGGAGGCGGATCTCTACTACAAGCGCGGATCCGTTCTTCTCGGGCTGAATCGGGTTCCGGAATCGATCCAGGCCTTCGAGAAATCGCTCGCGATCAACCCGGCCCACGGGGACGCGCGGCGGATGCTGGAAGCGGCGAGGCAGGCGGCGGGCAGGTAGACGCCCGGCGCTACCGATCGCTCAGCGCACGACCGCCAGTCTCAGATCCATCCGCTTTCCGCCGGCCTCGGCTCTGACGAAATAGACGCCCGAGCTCACCTGGAGCCCCGCGCTGTTCCGGCCATCCCAGCCGAGCGGGTGATACCCAGCCGTCAAGGTGCGCCCCACCAGATCCCGAATGAGACGCCCGTTCACGTCGTACACGCGGACGCTCACCGGCGTCGGCTTGGGCAACGCCAGCTCGAACCGGGTCGCGCCCTGGATGAGCGGATTCGCGCCCCTCATGCGCAGCGCATATTCCTTGGGAAGGATGGTCTCGTTATCCGCCACTCCCGTCGGGTTCGTGATGATGTCGAACGAAGGCGAGAGCCACGAGCCCATCAGCCCCTGGTTGTCCATCGAGGCAAGCTCCAGGAGTCCCGACTGGGTCGCGGTGGCGGGGACCTGCCAGACCGCCGTTCGCGTGGTCAGATTTCCGGTCACCAGCGACCAGGACTGCCCGCCGTCAGCCGAGAACCAGAAATCGTAATAGTTCGGTGAGAATCCGTCCGGCGCATCCCACGAGAACTGATGGACGCTTCCCGCGTAGTACACGGGTTGTCCGGTCTGGTTGTTGATCCCGCTCGTTCCGGTGATCTCGGTCACCGTGGGCTTCAGAGCGCGCACCATCGCGGTCCCGGAGAACCACGTGACGTCCTCCACCTCGCCGATGATCTCGACGGGTACGGACGCTCCCGAGGGAAGCTCATTCAGGAGCGCCTGCCGCGAGAACTTGTACTTGGCCTCCAGGTTTCCGTCTCCGTCCTTGTCCGGGTAGGAGATGTCGGTGTTCGCGCCGACCGGAATGCTCCTCTGGAGCAGCACCGACGACGTCCGGATGTTGTGCGGATCGTTGGCGCCCGGCTCCACCGTACCCATGACCCAGTTGCCGTTCGAGGAACGGTTCAGGTCGTTCGGGTTCACGTCCAGCTCCGCCGAGATCGAGCCGACGTGGAGATCGCATCCCGCCGTGAGGGTCGGGTCGGTGAGGTCGTTGCTGTGGACGCGAACCACCCCGGACCGGTCACCGTCGGGAAGTCCTGTCGCGTCGAAGGTCACGTTGAGATCCGAGTACGCTCCGGCTGCGACGGTTCCACTGGCCGGCGCCACTGAGAGCCATCCCGACGCGCGCGTGAACCGGATGCGCAGGTTGTTCTTCACGTAGGCCGTGTTGAACGCCACTTGGAGCCCGATGTCGCGTGCCGCGTTCAGAATTCCGACCGTGGCCTCGTTCAGGCGCGTCCCTTGCATGTCCAGATACTGGAAGTCGATCGTTCCGCTCGGATACAGAATGATCTCGAAGGTATACGGGCCGCCGCTCGTGAGGCGAGGGACGGCCGCGTACTCGATGATGAGCTTGCTGCCGTCATGGTGGTAGTACACGTGGCCGCTCGTACGGAAATCCAGATCGTCCCAGAAGGGTGCGATCAGATTCTCCGGGGTATCCGTAGCCGCGCTCGGCAGACCCGTGTTCGTGAACGTCGTCTTGGTGCTGGTGAAGGAGATCCATCCGTTCGTGCAGACGCGGAACTGGTTGAACGCGTTTCCGTAGAAAGAGAAGGAGAACGGTAGCGGGAACGGTCCCAGATTCTGATCGTCACCGTTGAGCGGGACGGAGGTCCCCACTCCGGTGATGTCGATCCAGCTGAACGGAGTCCCCTGCACCGGATCGTCGCCGTCCGCGTAGCGATATCCGAATGCATCCGGCCCACCTGCAGCGAGTGCCGCGACGCCAGGCGTGCCTGCCTGATCCTTTCCGGTCTCGGCCGAAGGGGTCACATTGAGCGCCGCCGGGAGCGTGCTCAATCCCTCCGCTGTCCATACCAGATCGCTTCCCCCGGTATTGCTGAGGCGGAGCGTCTTGGTCCGTGTGGTCGCGGCGGGTCCGAGGTTCTTGGCCAGCGCCGCGCGGAGCGACGCCGGCGTGATTCCCGCCTCGGGCGGAACCAGAGCGAATCCGGTGAGCGCGACATGGAACGCCGCCTCGTCCGGATCGTTGGAATTCAGGACCAGATCCCCCGCGCAGGCGTTCGGCGGTGCGCACGCGGTTGCCGGAGCAAAGCGGACGGTCAGCGTGGCGGAGCCTCGATTGCCGAGCGAGATCGGGAAGGACGCGCCCACCAGCTGATACCCCGGGTGGGTCAGGGATGCCGACGCGATGTCCAGCACGTCGTTCCCGTCGTTCTTGATGAGCACCGTGAGATCGCGGTGCTGGCTGAGATAGAGCGTTCCGAAGTCGAGACTGGCCGGAGACGCCGCGATGTCCGGCGTGCCGACCGCCGTCAGCGTGGCAGGCACCACGACAACCCCCTCATCGGGATCGTTCGTCGTGAGCCGGAGCTCGCCGTGATAGTCCCCGCCGAAGAGCTCATTCGAATTCATCGTGACCTGGACGTCAAAGGTTCCGCCGGCCGGCACCGTGCCCGAGGTCGGTGTGGCCGTGAGCCATTCGGGCGTGGTCCGGAGCTCGATGGCCAGGTTGTTGTGAACGTAATTGTTGTTGAAGACCACCGTGAGCCCGTCGTTCCGGGCGGCGTTCTGGATTCCGATGGTCGCGGAATTGAGGATGTCACTCTGCATGTCGAGGTACTGGTACACGATCCGCCCTGTGGGATACAGGATGACCTGGAATGTATTCGGAAGGGTTGATCCGATGCGCGGCATGAGCTGATAGCTCACGATGAAGCGCGTACCGTCGCGATAGGAGTAAATACGCTGGATCGTTGTGGGATTCAGGTCGTCCCAGAAAGCGGCGAGGAGGTTCTCGGGAGTCGTTGAGCCTGTGCTCGGCAGAGGTTGGTTCGTCCACTCGTGCGACGTGCTCGTGAAGGAGAGCCAGCCGTTCGTGCAGACGTTCACCGAGTTGAAGATACTCCCGTAGAACGGGAAGTCGAACCCGATTGGTACATTCGGGAGCGTGGTGTCATCTCCCGAGAGCGGGAGCAGCGTTCCGATCGTGGTGATGTCCACCCAGTCGAAGGCCGGGCCGTCCGGATCGTCGCTGTCACGCCATGTATATCCGAATATGTCCGGACCGCCGCTCCCCAGGATGCCCTGGCGCGGATCGGCCTCCTCCTTGCCCAGCGCCAGCGCGTCGTACACCGGAACCGACTCGGCGGTGAGCACGCTGCCCAGAACGAAGGTCAGATCGCTCCCGCCCGTGTTGGCGATATGGAGCGTCGAGTTCTGCGAAGACGGGATCGGGAGCGTGGCCGCGAATGACGTGGGGGTAACGCCGATGTCCGGCGGCATGAGCCCGGCCCCGGTCACACCCACGCTCAACATGGGCGTGTCGGGATCGTTGCTCTGAATCGTGAGCGTGGCCGGGAAGGAAGTCGGCGTCGGTGGATTGAAGCTGACCGTGACCACCGCCTGGCCGAGCGGCGGAATGCTGAAGCTCGACTGGTCGACGCCGTACACGGGATCGCTCGAGGTGATATTGGATACTTGGAGGACGTCGGTCCCGACGTTTCGCACCGTGAGCTGGCGGATGCTGGGGAACCCGACGAAGACGTTTCCGTAAACCAGCGACGAGGGCGTCGCGAGGATGTCCGGCACGCCCGTCACGGTGAGTCGGCAATCCACGTCACGCTGCGGAAGGATCGGATCGTTCCCACGGATCCGGACCGCACCGTTGTAGACCCCGCCGAAAAGGTCGGCGGCATTGAAGCCTACCGTGAGGTTCGTGCTCCCGCCTGGCGCCACCGTCCCGGAGGTCGGAGTCACGGTCAGGAACCGGCTGGGAGGACGGAATCGGATCGCGAGGTTGTTCTTCACGTAGTTGGCGTTGAAGACGACCTGCAACCCGTCGTTCTTGGCCTGATTCTGCATTCCGATCGTGCAGCTGTTCTTCGTCGCCGTGCCGATCGAGAGGTACTGGTACACGATCGTGCCTGTCGGGAAGAGGATAATCTGGAAGGTGTTGGTGGGGGTCTCACCCAGCCGCGGCACGTCCTGCCACTGGATGATGTACCGATTGTTGGAATCGTTCCAGACCCAGGCGCGCCGTACCGTGCCGAATCCCATGTCATCCCAGAAGGCCGCGAGCAGGTTCTCGGGGACCGTGCTGCCGTTGTTGGGCAGGCTCGTGTTGCTGAAGGCTGTCGACGAGCTCGTGAACGACAACCATCCGTTCGTACATACGCGGAGGGAGGAGAAGGTGTTCCCGTAATAGGGGAAGTTGAACCCGATCGGAAGCGCGGCCGTGGTGGCGTCGTCCCCCGTGATCGTGAGCTGCGTCCCCATCGGGCGGATGTCCACCCAGCCGAACGCAGGACCGCCCGGCTCGTCCGAGTCCTGGTACGTGTAGCCGAAGATGTCCGGCCCTCCCGCGCGGAGCGGCGTCGGTCCGGAAAGCACGTCGGGCTGCCCCTTGTCCACGAACACGTTGTCCGCGTCGGTGCCCACGGTGACCGTGCCCGACGTATTGAACGCCAGGGCCTCCGCCGTGAAGGTGTAGTTGCTTCCGCCGGTATTCGCAACCGTGACTGTCCGCGAGGTAGCGGTGTTGCTTAGGAGCGCCACGTCGAGCGAGCCCGGCGTCACGTTGACGCTGGGGGCCGGGGTAGCGACACCGGTCACGGAAACCGTTTTCGTGGGCGTGTCGGGATCGTTGCTCGCGATCGAAAGCGTCGCGTTGGTGGTGGTGGGTGCCGTGGGATGGTAGGTCACGGTTACCACCTGGCCCGCAAGCGGCACGAGCGTGAAGGACGACGGTGTCGCGGTCACGTAGGGATCGTTGCTCGTGATTCCGGTGACGACGAGGTTGTCGGTCCCGGGGTTCGTCGCATGGAGCGTCTGCGTCGGAGACGCGCCCGCGAAGATCGACCCGAAATCAATCGACGCCGGGCTCACGGCGATGTCGGGCGCGCCGATCACGTGGAGGTGCGCCGGCAGCGAGACGTCGCTCTCGTCGGGGTCGTTGCTCGTCACGTGGATCGTGCCGTCGAATGTTCCGCCCGCCAGCCCCAGCGCGTTGAACCGCACCTGGACCGCCTGACTCTGGCCCGCCAGGAGCCGCCCGCTCGAGGGATTCACCGACAGCCACTGCGGCACAGGCGCGATCCGGACCGCAAGGTTGTTCTTGAGATACGCCGTGTTGAACGCGACATTCAGCCCGACCGACTTGGTCCCGTTCTGGATCCCGACCGTCGCACTGTTGGTCCCGGTTCCAAGGTTCGTGTACTGATAACGAATCTCACCCGTCGGATACAGGATCGCCTGGAACGTGTACGGGCCGTCCGGCGGGGTGCCCGCCGGCGCATAGTGGAACACATTTACCCACGAGACGATGTACCGACTGCCGTCGTAGTAGGTGTACGCGTGCTGGGCACCCTGGAAATTCAAATCGTCCCACATCGGAGCGATGAGGTTCGCGGGGGCACCGGAGTTGGGCAGCATCTGGTTGGCGAAGTAGTCGCCGGTGGACTCGGTGAACGAGAGGAACCCGTTCGTGTTGACGCGAACCGAGGAGAAGGTCGATCCGTAGAAGGGGAAGCTCATCCCCATGGCGATCGGGGCGGACCACTGGTCATCACTCGTGATCGGTACGGAATTCCCGACCGAGGTGATATCGATCCATGAGAACGTCGGCCCGCCTGGCTCGTCGCTGTCCGCCCAGCGGTACCCGAAGGCGTCCGGGCCGCCCTTGGAATCCGCGACCGGCGGACCTACGCGCGTGTCCGCCTCCCCCTTCGCATAGGGCTGGTACGGATTCGCCGGCGTCAGGAAGAAGAGGTTGGGCGTCGGGATCGTGAAATCGAGCGTGCCGAAGCCGTCGTTACGCAAGGTCAGGGTTTGCGTCTCGGTCGCCCCGGTCAGTAGTTCCGAGGTGAAGCTGGTAGGAAACGCTGTGATGTCAGGAGCGCCCAGCGTCATGCCCGACGCGTTGTTCGAAATCGGGCCTGCGTTGCTGAACTCGTCGAACGCCTTGATGGCGAAGTAGTAGTTCGTCGAGAAGGCCAGCCCGGAAGCCTCGAAGGCTTCCGCAGAGCCCGCGATCTTCGGATCCGGACCGAGGAGGAGCGTCGCCGAGCTCCAGTTCGCCTCCGTGATCGGAGAGGTGGAGTACCGGATCTCGTAGTGGGTCGCCCGGCCGGTCGAGCCGTCGTCCCCCGTCGCCGTCCAGCGCAGGCCCATCGTGTTCGAGCCCGGATTCTCGGTGCTCAGGTCGCTGATCATCCCCGGCGGCGTGTCGTCCGGCTCCGCGATCGACATGAAGGCGTTCAGCCGCCCGCCCGTGACGCATTTTCCAGCCAGCGAAGCCTTGGGATCGGCTGCGTTCAGGATGAGTGTCTTCGCTTGCAGGTTCGAGATGAGCGGAAAGCGTCCCATGGTGAGCGCGACCACCCCCGAGACGTGCGGCGTCGCCATCGAGGTGCCGGAGAGCATCTGGTAGCCGCCTCCGGGCTGACAGGAGAGGATGTTCACGCCGGGCGCGCCGATATCCACCGTGGTGGCGCCGTAATTCGAGAAGGAAGCCAGGTTGTCGTTATGATCGGTCGCGGCAACGGAGATGATGTAGGGCGAGTTGTACGCCGCTGGATATTGTGGCGTGACGTCGGTGTTCACCGAGGAGTTCCCCGCCGCCGCCACGAAAAGCTGTCCCGCGGCGCCCGCGGCGTTGATCGCGTCGAGCAAGGCCTGGGAGGGGCCGCCGCCGCCCCAGGAATTGCTCGTGAGCCGCACGCCGACTGCGATCGCGTACTGCACGCCGGCGATCGCTCCTTCGGTGGATCCGCTTCCGCCCGCGTTGAGGAACTTGATGGCGACGATCTTGGCGTTCCAGTTCACGCCCGCGACGCCGACGTTGTTGTTCCCTACCCCGGCAATGGTCCCGGAGCAGTGCGTCCCGTGCCCGTTGTCGTCGAAGGGATCCCCGTCGTTGTTCGCGAAGTCGTAGCCGTGGACGTCGTCGATGTACCCGTTCCCGTCGTCATCGATGTTGTTATCGGGAATCTCGCCGGGATTCGTCCAGATGTTCGCGGCGAGGTCAGGATGATTGTAGTCCACCCCGGTATCGATCACCCCCACCTTGAGGTTCGGATCGCCGGTGAAGAGATCCCAGGCCTGCGTCGCCTTGATGTCCGCGCCCGCGGTCCCCCCCGTCTGCCCCGTGTTCCGCATTCCGTACAGCTCCGGGAACCGCGGATCGTTCGGGACCACGTCGATGTGGATCTCGTAGTTCGGCTCCGCGTACTCCACGTTCGGGTTCTTCTTGAGGCTCGCGATGGCCTGCTCGGTGGTCATGCCGATCAGGTTCTGCACCTCCACGCCGATGAAGCGGAAATCGCGCTTCAGTTTCCCGTGCACGTTCGCGCGGGCCGCTGCCTTCGCGGCTCGCGAAGCGGTTTTCTTCCACTTCACGATGACCTGGCCTGGGATGACACGAGGTGGAGGTGCGGCGAGTGCGGACGTTGCGAAGAGCGAGAGGAGGAACAGAACAAGCGCTGGAACGATTCGCGGACGGGGGGAGTGCATGCAGGGCCTCCGGGATTTCCGGTCTCGCAGTGGGACCGGACTAGGATCGCGAAGCGTGTTTCCCTGGGGACGCGGGCGCTCGATCAGAAAGCTGGGTGGGCGGGTACCTCCTGAATGCAGACTGAACCAGATCGGGATGGTTCGGGGGAAGAGGCCGCGAGGATACCATATCCGGAGCATGGTATTCAACGAGAAAGGGTGGCGGGTTGGTGCCTGCCTAGCTCCGGACGGCCTCGCGGACGCGCTTCATCACGCTCCAGGGATTCGGATACCACATGCGATGGGAGCGGACGACCTCCCGACCATCCACCCACACGGTCAGCTCCCCCATGCCCCCGCGCTCCAGGGTCACCTCCGCCCCTTCCTTCTTCATCTCTCCGGCCACCCGGGCCGCGATCGCGGATTTGACGAGTCAGACCGGACAGTGCCGGATGAGAACGCGTTTCATGATCGAGCCTCCTTCAACTCCCGGAGCACGGAGCCACGCCTCACGGCAGGGATTGGAGCCAAGCGCCAGGAACCTACGATGTAAGCAACCCAGAGACCAAGCAGAAGCAGGAAGGGAAGGTTGGCCAGCCAGGGATCGGCATAATCCAGCCGGAGCACGGGCGCGAGCACGGCCTGGGACGTGAGAATCCCGGTCATCGCAATTGTCCCGCCGAGGCGGCTCAGAATTGGAGAGAACAGCACCAGGCTGGGCACGACCACGAGTAGATAGGAGTACGCCATCATCCGCGGGGCAAGGAGAGCGTAGAGGATCGCCGCGACCGAAACACATTCGAGAGGGTTCTGGCCTTTCCACAGCCGCTTGATGTGTTGCGCGCTGAAGGCAAGCAAGAGTACCGCGTAGGAGAGCCAGATGGCCAAGGCTCTCCAGGAAGGCGCGGCAAGGGGCTTCGTATGCTCCCCCAGAAGCATGTCGATCAATCCGAGCGCGGAGGGGCTTGCGGTACCCCAGGGACGCTCCGCGGGAAGGCTGTGGAGGTACGCGCGGCACCATGCCGGTCCCACGAGCGCCGGGAGAAACACCAGGGCCGCCCATACACCGAGCGCCCCGAGAGCCAGCTTCCAGTCACGCCGGCCCGTTTGGGTGGGGATCAGCAGAAGAGCCAGGAACACGATCGGGGTCAGCTTGAATAGGGAGGCAGCCACCACCCATGCGGCGAATCGGCGCCGGTGCCCTCCCAGGAACGCCGCCAGTCCAGCCCAGAGGAGGAGCTGCTCGAGAATCGCGATATTTCCAGTCTTGATATCCCAGAGCGCCGCGGCGTTGTAACCGAACACGGCCGCCATCTCGAGAAGGAAGGGATTCGTCCGCACCGTGAAGCGCGATCGCCATAGCTGGACAAGCACGAACAAAAGCGCGACCTTGGCGATAGCCCAGATCTCGGCCGCCTCGAGAACGGGCCACAAGGTGAGCGTCTTGAAGAGCGGCAGCGTGATCGGGGGGTATAGAAACCCCATGCCGACGTCCCGGTGAGCGAGGAGCGAGAGGTCCTGCTTGTCATAGGGATTCAGTCCCTGACTCTGGGCGACCGCCGCGTACCAGTAGGTTTCCGTGTCCCACGGCCGGTTCAGGGATAACCGGACCGTCGCGATCGCAATGGCCAGGAGGAGGACCAGGACGGCCAGCTCCAGCACACGCCGTCCGACCGTACCGATGCCGCCGGTCCATGAGCTCATTCCGGGGTCCGCCTCCGCGGACGAGTGGACTGGATCACGCAACCCCCTTCACCCTTCGGAGGCATCCGCCTACCTGGCCTCCGTTCTCCTCCTGCAGCTCGCCTACGTGTTTGGGGCCGTCACCTACCCGAACGACAATATTGGGATCCATCAGCTTCGACACCTCGGGCTCCCCGGCGCCATCATTCTTCTCGGCATCGTCTGGGTGATCGCCTTCGGCGTGTCCGCTCTTCATTCCCGCATTCCTTGGACGCCGCCTCGGAGTATTCGAAGCCCCTGGGCGATGGCTCTTGCCCTGGTTGTGGCTTGCGCCTTCGGCTGGATGTTCCTTTCTCTCAGCAACCATTTCATCAATCGAGACGGACTCGCTCTGTTCGACAAGATCGTGAACGACGTTGCCGCCCACGGTGCCCATGTTACTCACGATGAGATGCTGGAGCTGTACGTTCATTCCCGCCTCTACGACTACGCGAATCACTCGTGGGGATGGTCGGTGGGGCGGACCTACCAGGTGGCCTCCGCCCTGTCGGGCGCTGCCTTCGTCCTTGTCTTGTTGTTCCTGGCCCCGTCGATGGCGCCGCGATCCCGCATCGCATTCGTGGGGTTGGTCCTCTCGTGTGGGTTCATCCAGCTCTTTTTCGGAGACGTTGAAAACTACACCATGGTGACCGTGATGATCCTTCTCTTCATCGCGATGGCCCACTTATTCCTGGAGGGTCGCATTCCTCTCTGGACGCCGGCGGGGGCTCTTTCGCTGGCGTTGGGCTTTCACCTTCTGTGCGGATGGCTTCTGCCGGCCCTCGCATACCTGTTCGTCTTCTCCTGGCGACACGGGAGACGAAGGGACACGGCAATCGGACTCGCCGCGCTCGTTCTGCCGATCTCTGCTCTGTTCGTGTTCTTCCATTTCCACGGGCTCCCGATCGAGCGACTTTGGGAATCGAGCCACGTTGGAGGGCTTGGAGGGAACTACGCTCGGGAGCTCGCGCCGATGAATGTTGCCTACCACCTGGGAATGCTGAACGTTCTGCTGCTTCTCTGGCCCTCGATCGTCATGCTGCCAGCGCTGATCTACTTCAACCGTCTCGGCACCGATCCGATGTCACGGTTTCTGGAGCTCGCGGCACTTTCGATGGTCGTCTTCACATTCACCTGGAAGGCTCAGCTCGGTATCTTCGAGGACTGGAATCTCTACGCGCCCGGAATGGTTCCCGGGGCGATTCTCGTCGCACGGAGCCTTTCCGGGCTCCCTCGCGCTCCCGTGAAGAGCGCCATCATCACGGCGCTGATCCTCACGGCTTCCCTTCACACGTTCGCGTGGGTCGTGTCGAATCACCTGGGCCGGCCCTAGCGCGGCTTCACGGCCGCGACTCCTTCGCTCCCGACTCGCCGCGGCGCTCCTCCTCGATGAGGGCCGTGAACCCCATGGATTCGATCGCCCCCGGCTTCCCCCCCTTGGCCGGCCCCAGCTTCACGCGCTCGACGGTGAGGACGCCTCTCCCAGGCGCTGGATCGCGATCCTCTTCGTCTTTCATGGTGTCCTGGCGCGCGGGTTGGCGGTAGAACTGGAAGCGGCGCGTCTTCCGCCACGCCTCAGAATCGCCTCCACCGGTCTTCCCCTTCCCCTTCCGCGCGAACGCGTCGCGGAGCTGTGCGCCGTCGAGCACTCTTGGGTCCGGTCCGGTGGCGGCCGACGTCGTGATCTCGACCCGGTTCTCCGTGGGCCGGAGGCTGTCCACGACCGCCATCTCCCATCCCAGATCCTTGGGGCGGAGCTCGAACACGAGACCGCCCCAGAGCTCGCGACGGTAGGCCTGGCCGCGTCTCACTTCGGCGTGGAACAAAGCCGACTGGCCGCGGACGAAGACGTGCTGCGGGCAGCTCGGGCAGGCAACGCCGGTCATGATCAGCGTATCCGGACCGTCGAAATCCACGACCATGCGCTTCTCGTAGGGCTCGTACCACCCATCGAGATCGAACGTGGTCACGGTCTCGTTTGCCCCCACCTCGGAGGATTCGCCGACGGAGAAGATCCCCCTACACAGCGTGCTGTCACGCGTTCCCGTGCGCTGGTGGAACTCGTAGGTCAGATCCGGATGGAGGAAGAGCGTCCTCGACGCACCCTTCACCTGCGGGGTCGAGGTGACCACCAGCCCCTGGCTTTCGATCCAGAGCCAGGTCCCCGTGAAGCGGGTCAGGTCCGGGGGCACGAAGTCCTGCGCGCGCGCGGAGCCCGCAAGGAACAACACGAGGAGGGCGGCGGTCTGCGCGAGCCGATGCGGAGCGAGCCGGTGCGGAAGGAGAAGGCGCATGAGCCTATTTCAGGACCACGACATGGCCGCGTTTCACTCCCTCGGGGGCCTGGAGCGAGTAGAAGTACACACCTGACGCCAGAGGCGCCCCTTGGCTGTTCCTGCCGTCGATCTTCAGCTCATGAACGCCGGAGCCGAGATAAGGAATGCGTGCGAGTCTCCGCACGAGCCTCCCCTGGAGATCGAACAGGTCCGCCGTGACCGCTCCCGACCGCTCTGTTCGATAGGTCAGGACCCCGTTCGGATGGAGGGGATTCGGAGCGATCCACGAGGTCGTGCTCGTGGGGAGAGGCCGCCTGCTGTCCGGCACCGCCGTGATCGTTTGGGCTCCGACCCGGCCGCGCAAGAACGAGACTCGATTCGCGCCCGCGTCCGAGACGATGATATCGGTCTGGCCATCCCGATCCAGATCGCCGATCGCGATCGAGCTGGTGTTCGCGGAGGCCTGGTAGTCCATCTTGAGTCCGAACGTGCCCTTCCCGTTGCCCGGCAGCACCGAGATCGCGGACATGAGCAGGTTCGCCACGACCAGGTCGTCCCTGCCATCGCCCGTGACATCCGCGATAACGACCGAGCTGGCTCCGTAGCCGGCGTCATAGGTGGCGGTCGTCGGGAATCCTCCCCTGCCATTTCCCAGGAGCACGGTGACGGTGTTCCCCTCCGCATTGGCGGTGACGAGGTCCTGCGCGCCGTCGCCGTTCAGGTCCCGGATCGCGATCCCTTGAGGACGCCCGGGCACCGGGATGTTGGGGAGCTTCCGGAAGGTTCCGTTTCCGTTTCCGAGAAACACGGCGACGCTGCCCTGATAATTCGCCGTGACGATGTCCGCCTTCGCGTCGTTATTGAGGTCGCCGATGGCCACTCCGTACGGCAGGCCCTCCGCCGAGCGCACGAAGGCCGGCTCGAACGTGCCATCCCCATGGCCAAGCAGAATGGAGATGGCACCGATAAAGGTTTCATTGGCCTGGGCGGCGGCCACGAGATCGGCCGCTCCATCCCCGTTCACGTCCCCGATGGCCACGTCCCAGGGCCGGTAGATGGTTCCCCAGTCGGTGCGCTTCTGGTTGTCCGGCGCGAAGACCGACACCGTGCCCGCATTCAGGTTCGCGGTCACGATCTCCGGCTTGCCGTCTCCCGTGAGATCGCCGACCGCGATGCTCCTCGGGCCCTCCCCCACTGCGAAGTCCGAGCGCGACGAGAACGTTCCGTCGCCGGACCCGCGCAGAACCGTGATGCTATTGGAGGACTCGTTGGCGGTCACCAGGTCGGGTTTCGAGTCCATGTCCACATCCGCGATGGCCACCGCGCGAGGGGTCAGCCCGACCGCCGTGTCCCTCCTCGTGGCGAAGGTCCCGTCGCCCTTGCCGAACAACACCAGAACGGCGTCGTTCGGCGCGATCGCGGTGGCCAGGTCCACCTTCCCGTCTCGATTCCAATCCGCGATGGCGATCCCATGGGGAAAATCCCCGACCTCGCATGTGATCTTGGCGCCGAACGTGCCCGTACCCGTCCCGGGAAGGACCGAGATGGCGTTGGTGGGGAAATCGCTCGCCGTGATGAGATCGGGATTCCCGTCGCCGTTCACATCCGAGAGGGCCACCGACCAGGGCAGGGCATCCGTGGCGTACGTGTCGGCGGGCCGGAGCGTTCCGTCGCCGTCGCCCAGGAGCACCGAGGCGGTGTTGGAGGAGCGGTTCGCGACCGCGACGTCGAGCCTCCTGTCGCCGTTCACGTCCGCGATCGCCACGGCGCTCGGCTCGGCGCCGGCCGCGTAATCGGCCCGCTTCCGGGGAAGGCCCTTCTCGGTCAGGAAGACCGAGATCGAGGACGATTGCCCGTTCGTGACCACGACGTCGGAAGCTCCGTCGCCGTTCAGGTCGCCGGTCGCGACATCGATCGGTTTCGAGCCGGTCGGAATGCGCGCCTCCAGCGATAGGATCCCGTCACCGTCGTTGTGGAGCACGGAAAGGGTGTTGGACTCGGGATCCACGGTGACCAGGTCCTGCTTCCCGTCCGCGTCGAAATCGCCCACGGCGACGCTGGACCCGCCGCCTTCGTCGAATCCGGCCCCTGGCTTGAACGTGCCGTCCCCCTCGCCCAGGAGCACGGAGATGCTCCCCTGGTTCGCGGTGATGATGTCGATGGTGCCATTGTCGTCCAGGAATCCCAGCGCGACCTGGTTCGGAAAGGCGCCGACGGGGTAGCTCGCGGCCTCCTGAAAGGTTCCATCCCCCTGTCCCAGGAGCACGGTCACGTCGTTGGTCACGGTGTTCAGGACCACGAGGTCGCTCGTTCCATCGGAATTCAGATCGCCCGTGACGACGGAAAAGGAGAATGCGGCCAGTTCCGTCGTGAACGATCGGGCGGCTTCGAAGAGAGGCTCGGGGAATGCGCCGGAGGCGGCGGGAGAGAGGGCAAATGCGAGCGCCGCGAACATGATCCGGGAGATCCGATGCCGGGAACGGGCGGGACGAGACGGAACATTCGGGACCGGGATCACGAAAAGCCTCCGCTACGTTGTGCCGGCATCTCTTGTCAGTCGGACGCGATGAGCGAGCGGTCGATCGCCCCGATCTCGGGGCAGCCGCAGAGCGCCATCGCCAGCATCAGCTCCTGGCGGAACATCTCGAGCACCCTTGCCACGCCTTCCTCCCCCGCCGCCGCGAGCCCCCAGAGGCAGGGACGTCCCACGAGCACGGCCCGGGCGCCCAGGGCCAGCGCCTTGAGCACGTCGGTGCCCCGGCGCACGCCGCCGTCCATGAGGACCTCCGCGCGACCCGCCACCGCATCGACCACGCGAGGAAGCGCGCGCAGTGTCGGCTCGGTGCCGTCGAGCTGCCTTCCGCCGTGGTTGCTGACAATGATTCCATCCACGCCGTGCTGCACGGCGAGCGCCGCGTCCTCTGCCGCGATAATTCCTTTGAGGAGGATCGGCAGCTTCGTCTCGGAGCGCAGCCACGCGACCGCGTCCCAGGTGAGGGAGCAGTCCAGCTGGCGGTGCGCGAGAAGGGATGTTTCGCTCATGTCGAACCCCGCCTCCATCAAGTTTCGCATTTCGATTCCAGGCGGAAGAACGAGCCCATTTCGGAAATCGCGCTCGCGGCTTCCCAGGCGGGGCGTGTCCACCGTGAGGCAGAGCGCCTTGTATCCGGCCCGCTCCGCGCGTTGGATCAGGTTCCGCGCGAGGGAGCGGTCCTTGTACACGTAGAGCTGGAACCAGAGCGGCCCGCTCGCCGCCCGGGCGATTTCCTCGAGCGTGTAGGTGGCGCCTGTGCTCGCCACCATGAGCGTGCGCGCACGGCCCGCGGCCTTGGCGGTGGCCAGCTCCCCGTCAGGGTGGGCCAGGCGGTGGAAGGCGGTGGGCGCGATCAGCACCGGCATCGAGACCGAGGTCCCGAGCAGCAGGGTCGAGGTCTCGATCCGGCTCACGTCCACCAGAACGCGAGGGCGGAGGAACACCTCGGCGAAGGCGCCGCGGTTCGCGGCGAGCGTGAGCTCATCCTCGGCTCCGCCGGCGTAGTAGTCGTAGAAGGCCCGCTCCATCCGGTCGCGCGCGATGGCCTCGAAATCGAGCACGTTCGCGCAGGCTTCGATGGGCGAGAGTACGGGCGAAGGTGAGGGTGGCATGCTCCGGAGGGGGGAGCGCTCGATCTTCCGAGGGCTCTTTCCTCTGCGAGACCGAGGAAGATCGACCGCTCCCCTCGCCGTGCGTTCCTTCCTAGGCTTCACTCTACCGAAGTCTCCTCGATGATGCCCCCCGCGACGACCCGGTCCCCCTCGTAGTGGACGAGCGACTGC
>Ga0137409_10001472_pt1 | contig 25505 bp, 33 predicted proteins | sample CZODoug1_16funga_FD_122059 | JGI IMG/M metagenome (GOLD analysis project Ga0137409, IMG submission 122059) | Vadose zone soil fungal communities from Angelo Coast Range Reserve, California, USA - CZODoug1_16fungal (Hybrid Assembly) | ecosystem: Environmental > Terrestrial > Soil > Vadose zone...
ATGCCGTCGGTGCCCGACCAGAAGTGCGTCAGCGAGTCGACGATGACGACCTGGCTGCCTTTGGCCGAGGCTGAGGCGAGGGCCTTCACGAGGTCCCTGGGGTCGTACTTGCTCATCCGCAGGGTGTCGAAGACGAATCCGCTGGCCGTTGAGCCCGGGGGCTTGGAGTACTTGGACGCCGAACCGCGTTCGGTGTCGATCAGCGCGATCGGTCCGCCCAGTGCCGTGGCGGTCAGCAGCGCAGTCCAGGTCTTGCCGCTGCCGCTGGGGCCCGCCAGGGCGATGCGCGCCTTGGCCTTGTCCTTGGTGGCCGGCTCGAAGTCGAACGCGCCGCCGGACCCGCTGAAGGAGGGGCCTTGCGTGCGCGCCGCGACGGCACCTGCGATCGTGTTGCTGCTCATCAGATGCCGCCTCTGGTCGGTTGAAGACTGTGGGTGGTGCCGTCGGCCTTGACGGTGCGGATCGCGACCCGCTCGGTGCCGCACTCGGCGTAGCGGGCGTTGCCGATGGCGGCGAGGACCCGGGCGGAGGCTTCGCGCTTGGCGTCCCTGGCCAGGTCGTACTGCGCGCGGGCCGTGTCGTACTTGCCGGCGAGCGAGGGCGCGATCTGCACGGCCTCGTCGATGACGCCGAGCGCGAGCTCCTTGACGGTCCGGTAGGTCGCCGCGTGGCTGTCCAGATCCGGGACGACCCCGGCCGCCAGGGACGCCATGAACGCCGCCCCGGCCTCGCGTAGCAGCGCGGCATCGACAGGGTCGTAGTCGACGATGTATTCGCGGTAGTCGCAGTTGCCGATGAGCACGGGCACGAGGAACCGGCGCAGGCCGATGGTGTCCTCGTAGTGGATGACCTGCGCCCGGTAGTACACCGGGATCTCGTCGGTGCCCTGCCGGCCCCAGCCGTCGCCGTCGTGGGCGGTCTTGGCCTCCACGCCGATCCATTGGCCGAGGCGGTCGACGGCGAGGCGGTCCGGGTTCGCGATCTGCCAGGGCCGGGCGTTGTTGCGGTACGTTCCGGCGGAGACGATGAGTAGTTCGGGGTGGCAGAGCCCGAGCTTTTCGACGACGTCGTCCTCGAGGCGCTGCCCCCATTCCATCGCCGGGGTCTGCTCGACGGGGCGGGCGAGACCGGCCTTGCGGTGCCAGAGGCTGTAGTGCGACTCGAACGGCGACAGGTCGACGACGGCGGCCATCTCGGACCCGCCGAGGCCGTTCGCGCGAGCGGCATGCCAATCCGGGGACCCGGGCGTGAACTCGCCGAGGAGGACCGCGTCCGGGGTGGCGTAGGCGGCGGCGGTCACGGCGCCTCCCGCCGTGATCCGGTCAGGCGGCCGGCGACGGTGACGCCCGCGCCGAGGACCGGCAGCTCCACGACGATCCACCCGGTCGTGGGATAGCGGTGGCCGTCGAGGTATGAGGCAGCTGGCGAGACGACGGCGGGCTTCAGACCGAACGCGAGCGCCCACTCCCACACGTCCGCCCGGATCTGCCGGTCGGTGCCGGTCGCGGTCCCGGTGACGCCGTGGGTCCGGTCTTCGCTCCAGTCCAGCCGGGGCAGCGCCATCAGCTCCGCGACGGCGGAGGCCAGCATCGCGGGGGAGATCATGCGTCACGCCCCGACCGGCTCCAGTCGACGGGCGCACCCGTCGGCACGGCCTCGTTCACGACGCGCGGCGGCCGCCGGCCGGCGTAGTCCCGCGACACGTCGCCGGTCAGCCGGGCCGCGATCTCGTCCAGGCCGACCAGGCGCGCCAGCGCCTCGTGGAGCGTGTCGGCAGTGTCGATGAGGTACTCCACGTCCGGCGGGAGGGCGGCGCGCCCGGCCTCCTGCTCCCGGGTCAGGCCCCCGCGCGCCTCCTCGGCCGCGTTGTGTGCGGCGCGGAACGCGGCCAGGGCGTTCCGGACCTCGCCGGGCCCAGGGGCCGGGCGGACGGCGACGGCCGTGGTGGTCTCGGCGTGGGTGAACGTCAGGGCGCTCATGCGGCCACCGCCGTGAGGAACTCCACGTTCCGGATCGCGAGCGCGCCGCCGGACAACTCGACCTCGGCGACGGCGCTCCCGATCACGTCCGGGTACACGCGGCGCACGACGCCGGACACCCGGTCCGGGCTCTCGCTGACGAACAAGGACACGCGGGTCCCGGCGGCGATTGCGGCGGGGCTCTCGTCAATGGCGGTCACGGCGCGTCCACCTCCGCCGGCTGCCCGTCTGCCGCGTGATCCTCGGCGGCGGGGTCCTGCTCGGACGGCCATGCGGGCTCGTCGGCGACCGTGGCGGTCTCGGGCCCGTGGACCGCGGCCCACACCCGGACCGTGACGCCGTCGAAGACGCCGGACGCGCTGACGTCCACGAACGAGTGCGGGCCGTTCGGCACGAAGTGCTCGGGCTCGACCGCCAGGCCGAGGGCGTCGGCGTAGCGGCGGACCTCGGCGCGGCAGTCCAGGCCGGTGACCGGCTCCAGCTCGCCCGCGAGGTCCGCCGACGTGTTGATCCGCCAGGTCGCCTCGGCCAGGCCGTCGGCGGCCAGGATCCGCGTCAGCGCGAATGCGGCGGCGAGCTGGGTGGTCTGTGCGGTCTGGGTCAGGGTGTCGGTCATCGCGCCCTCACCCCGGTCATCGCGTCGCCGAACACGGGCGTCGAGACCGTCGCGTAGACGGCGGTGTCCCGGTCGGCGGTGCCCCCGGGGCGGCGGGCTGTGATCGGCCTGCCCGCTGCGACCTTCCACCGGTCGTTGAACGTGACCATCCCCTGGTCGCGGGCGGCGGTCCTGGCCTCCTGCGCGGCCACGAACGCCAGCAGCGACCGCTCGTACCGGGGCTGTCCGTCCGATCCCCGGAACCATGCCGCGTCGGGGGCGGCGGTGTGCGTCAGCGCGGAGTTCCCGAAGTTCCCAAAGGGCTGGACGAGGCGCTGCTGCACGGCGCGCAGCTCGCGCGGCGTCCGGTCCAGCGGATTGTCGAACGTGCCGAGCAGCGACGGGGGGCTGCCGTGGTCGTACAGGTCCGGGTACCAGTTGTGCGGGTCGACGACGTCCTTGACGGTCGCGAACGGGACGGTGGCGTCGGTGCAGCCGAGCGGCTCCGGGGCGGGCGTGTCGCAGACGGCGCCGAACAGGACCGTGAGTCCGTCGCGGGCGACCAGCGGCGCGACGTATGCCAGGTCTGCGGGGTCCGCGTAGTCCGGGGCGGTCGGCGGGCGCTGGGCCATGCCCGGCCGGGGCGCGGCCTCAGGCTCGACGGGTCCGGCGTGGCGGCCCGGCAGCGGACGGGCGGGGCGGGTGGCGGGCGCGGGGGCTCGCTTTGCGCGGTATCGGCGTGTCATCCTGGAAAACAACGGATGCCCACATCCTTTCTCGGTCTTAGTGGTCGTACTGGTGGGCGTTCGAGGCGATCGACCGGTGGCAGCCGGGAGGTCGCCTGTTGCGCTTTCAGTGCTGGCGGGTGGCCCGTGCAGGGCGCGGTTTCCGGCCCGTGTCGCCGGGCCGCTTGCCCTGGCCGTGCATCTCGACGATCTGCTGGAGATCGAGCCGGGAGAACATCAGCCGCCCGGCGAGGTAGGTGCACGGGATCGAGCGCTCGGCGCTGCGCTTGTACAGCCAGTTCGATGAGCGAAGCCCGAGTTGGAGCGCGGCTTCCTCGGGTTCGAAGAGGAGCTTTTCCGACTCCGTGTCTGCGGGGCCGAGCTCCAGCAGCTTTCCGAGCGCCGCGTGGATGACGCGCGCCAGATCGAGGTCCACTGCGCTGTCGGTGGTCATCCGCGGGGCCTCTCGGCGCGGACGCGCTCGAACATCTCCACCCGGGCGTGCTCGCGGCTCGCGCCGGTCGTCTCCGCCAGGTCGAGGAACCCGTCGATGAACTTCTGTCCCGGCAGGCACTCGCCCCGCTCGACGCGGTTGAGCGTTGAGCGGCTGATGCTGGCGTCGGCGAGGATGCGCGCCTGGTGCAGCTCGCCGTTGGGCTTGATCCATCTGTCGCGGTTGCGATGGGCGAGCCAGTCGAGGCCGTTGGGCTTGAGCCGGGTCTCGTTTCTCATGCGGTGGTCGTCCCCCTTCCGAGTCATCTCGTCTCAGTGACGAGACTATCCCAGTAGGTCCCGTGCGCGCAACGACTTTCGGGAAGCCCGTCCCTGAGACGAGACGCGCGGTTTTACGCCACGGTGAAGGAAATGCCTGGTCTGGTCTGTACATCGGGGGAGTGCTGAGTAGCGTGACTTGCGGAACCACCTCGCGACGTGTTGCATGTACGGGACACTCCGGCTGATGGGTACCAGGGGATGACTGACAGCGATACCGAGGCCAAGGTCCGTTTTGCCGCATGGCTCAAGAACCAACTCGACTTCCGCGGCTGGTCGAGCTCAGTCCTGATCAAGGGCGGCGGCGATGTGTTCGGCCGCAACGCCGTGTACCGGTGGCTCAACGGCGAGAACCTGCCCAAGCCCGCCGCCGCCAGGCGCATCGCGGAGGTCTTCGGAATCGACCCGCGGGAGGTGTTCGACGCCGCGGGGATCACCCACCTGATGAACGTCGAGGGGGGACTCGTCGTCGCCACCGACCCGGCCGAGGTGTTCGTCGCGCAGGTCCGGGCGCGCGGCTTCCCGCCGGCTGTCGAGGAGCGCCTGATCGAGCAGGTCCGGCGGGACATCGCCGAGCGCCGTGCCGTGCTGGACGCGCAACTCGACATCGTGGAGGAGGCGCAGCGGTCGGCGCGGGGAGAGCCTGAACCGGAGGTTTGATCTGGAGACGATCTGGAGACGATCATCTCTAGTCAGTACCGATGAGTGCCGATCAGAACCGACCAGGGCCTATGGGCGTCGGAAATGGCGGCAGGTCAGGATCCTGACGAAGCCGTGACCAGCGGGCCGATACCGGAGCAGCCTTCCCTGACACGGAAGAGGTCACTGGTTCAATCCCAGTATCGCCCACACCGACAAGCGGCCAACCGGATGGTTGGCCGCTTGTCATATACTTGATAAAGTGCGCCGATCTGGAGCGGATCTGGAGATGATCTAGGCGAGTGTCGCCCAGATCATCTCCAGGAGCTCCGGGCGCGCCGCGACCGCCGTGTCCCAGCGGGCCTGCAACGCGTCCAGCCGGCGCTTGCGCATCAGCCCGGTGACGTGGCTGTAGACGCCATCGACGCCGCCGTACTCGTGTCCGAGCTGCTCCTTCTGGAGCACCTCCGGAACGTCGTCCTCGATCATCGCGGTCTTGTGGCCGTGGCGCAGGCCGTGGGTCTCCAGGCCCGGCGCCACCGCATCCCATCCCGGCGCCGCCGCATGGCCGCGCACCGTCGGCCGTGCCTCACGCCCGTCCGCGGCCGGACGCATCACACGCGTCGCGAAGTTCGAACGCCGCAGCCACTTGCCCCGCTGCCCGCTGAACACCTTGTCGAACGGCCACGTGGCCATGTGGGCGAGCAGGAGCTCGGCCAGGAACGCGGGCACGTCGACCTCGCGCGCGCCGTTCGGCGGCTTCGGCGGGCCCAGATACATCCGCAGCCGGTCCACGCCCTTCCCGTCGGGCACGGACACCTCCTTCAACGCGCCCACGTCGGGGTCGATGCAGATCACGTACCTCTTGACCTTCCCGCCGTCGATGACGTCCCAGCGGACGACGCAGCAGTTCGACTTCACCAGCCCGGCCAGCTCGCCCCACCGCATGCCGCAGAACGCGGCAGTGAGGATCAGCAGGTTCGCCGGGCGTCGGCACCGCGTCGCGACCGGCAGCGACATCTCGGGGAGCACCCACACCCGGGGCGGCGTCTTCGCGGTCAGGTTGAGCTTGACCCGGTACAGGGGGTTGGCGGCGGTCAGCCCGGCGTCGGCCGCCGCCGAGAGGATCGTGGACAACAGGCTGACGACCTGCTGCACGGTCGACGGCGCGCACTTGAGCCCGCGGGCCCACGTGCGGACGGCGAACTTGGTGTGGGCGCCGAGCGCCGTGTCGGACCACTGCGGAAGGATGTAGGTGTCCAGGTAGTACCGGACCCGGTACATCGTCGTGTCCGCGTAGTCGTCCTGGGCGTCCAGCCACGTCGCGATCCAGTCGCCGGTGGGCGTGGCGCTCTTGCGCGGGTCGATCCAGACCCCGCGCCCCACGTCCGTCTCCTGGTCCCTGCCGTACTTCAGGGCGGCTGCCTTGGTCTTGAATCCGGACTTGGGTGCCCATGTGCCGTCGGGCCTCTGGTACTTGACGCGCCAGCTCTTCACTAGCTTCTCGGCGTATGCCACAGGTGTGTCCCAGGGGCTGAGTTCGGCGGGGGCCTTCCACGTTAGGGCCGAAATGACGCGCGCACGGGACAATGCCGAAGTTCCGGGGTGCGCCCGCCGGACGCGGACGGTCCGGGCCGATCCAGAGGCCTAGCCGCGGCGGGCTGGCGTGGTCTCGCCGGCGGGGCGCTGGGCGGGGAGCCGCGGGTGCGCGTCGGCGATGTCCTGTCCGAGCTCCAGAGCCCATGCGAGCTTGTCCGCGAGGACCTCATCGGCCTCCCGCCCGTCGCGACGGGCGGCCACCGCCTGCAAGATGCGGGAGCCGACGTTGGCCGCCGTCGCGGCGAGGGCGACGCCGACGGCCAGTACTTCGACCGCGACGCCCTTCACGGCGCCGCGCCCGGTGTCCGCCCGGAGCGTGCCGATGCCGACGGCGATCGTCGCGGCCCAGCCGACTATGAGGGCGGCGCCGCTGGCGCGGCGGGTGGTGCGTAAGGCGTTCACGACGCGTCTCCCTAGATGTACCCGGGCGGGTGCCCTTGCCCGATCGCCACCGCCGGGGTCTGGGACGGACAGCCAGTTGATGGCCACGCGGCCCCGGACCCGCAGGTGCGGGGTGCGTCTCAGCGCACGCTACGCCGCCGCGCGCCCCCTGCCTACGCCCCCGGAAACAGGAGTGTAAGCAAATCGGGTCATTCCCATCACCCGATGGGGTGAATCCGGCCCCTGACGTCGCATGACCCTGATCCGGCGCGGTGAGAACGGTGGGATCAGGGAGATCGTCCGAGGCGGCGGGCGCGGCAGGCTGGAGGTCATCGTGCTCTGGGACACGCCGCACCGCCGCGCCGCCGGGTTCGCCGTGGAGGTCCTGCGTCGCCCGCGGACCCACGAGGTCCTGACGGCGCTGGCCGACGGCATGCACATGCGGCCGAGTGAGATCCTCGGGGTCCTGGTGCGGGCCGGCCGGCGCGACGCCCCCGTCGTCGGTGCGCGCCCCCTGGACTACCGGATCGTCGTCCGCAAGGTCGCGGAGCTGCACGGCGCCGGCCTGGTCGCGCGCTGCGGCGAGCACGCGGCCCGCGGTTCGCACACCGCCTACGACCTGACGCGCCTCGGGGCCGGGCTCGCCGGGTCGCTCGACGGCCTCGGCGACTGGGGCGCGGCCCACTTCGGGCAGCTGGTCCGGGCGTCCCGCCTGCGCCGGGAGCTGGACCCGGGCGCGCCGGTCCCGCCCGCGCGGCGCCCGCCGGACCGGCACACGGCACGCCTCGCCGTCCGCCTGGCGCTCGGGGCGCTGGACACCCGGTGGGCGTTCTCAGCCCTCGTCCACTGCTCCGCCGGTCCGGTGGCGCCGGGGGAGCTGCTGGCGCGCGTCAACGGCGCGATCGCCGGCCAGCCGGACCTGGCCGGGCGCCGCCACCTGGCGACGGGCCCGCTGTACGGGACCCTGGCGTCGCTGACCCGGGCGGGGCTCCTGGACCGGGACGGCCCGGACGGCCCGGAGTACGCGGCGCGGGTGCTGTACCGGCCCTCGGAGCTGGGGAGCGGGCTGCTCGGCGCGCTGTGGCCGGTGGCGGAGTGGGGGGTGGGGCACGACCGGGAGCTGTTCCGTGCCGTCGCGTCCCGCGCGGGCTGGACGGAGGCCGCCGGCCGCATCCGGGCATGAAGAAGCGGCCCCGCCCTCCGGAGAGGACGGGGCTCGACAGGGTCCTGCTTCAGCGGCCTACGGCGGCGGCGCGGCCTGACGCCTGCCCGGGTGCTTCCGGTTCTCGTCCTCCAGCTGCCCGATCGTCTCGTACAGGTCTTTGATCTGCGCGGTCTTGTCCTTCATCTGCGCCCGCAGCTCCGTGTTCTCCGCCCGCAGCGTGCTGACCTCCAGCGTCACCTGGTCGAGGCGCTCCTGCAACGCGGCGATCGTGCGCTGCTGGATGACGGTGGCCTGGTCGGCGATGCCGAGGATCGACTGCCGTTCGACGATCGGCTCCCGGGCCTCGGCGCGCTTCTCCTCGGCGGTTTTCCGCCGCTCCTCCAGCGCGTACTTGATGGCCTGCTGCACGACGGCGAACAGGGTGAGGCCGCCCGCGCCGCCGAGGATCGTCGACAGGTCAACCATCGGTGGCGTCCCCGCGCGCGGCGGCCCGGCGTCCGGCGTTGATGCCGCGCCAGGCCCGCACGATGATCCGGGCCCGGTGCGCGCACGCCGCCGACCAGGACGCGATGATGAGGCCGCCGGACAGCCCGGCGGTGCCGAGGGCCAGGACGGCGGCGGCGTACATGCCGGCGGCCCCGGCGAACAGGATCATGCCGAGGGTCTCCAGGCGGTTCGCGGCCTCCAGCGCCCCCTGGGTGCGGGCGGCGGAGACCCGCCACCTGGCGGCGAGGGTCACGGCCGCGCCGAGGCACAGGCCGCCGCCCCAGGAGCGCAGCACCCACGGCGACAGCTGGTGCGCCAGCGACGACGGCGCGCCGACGCCGAGCAGCACCGAGGTCCCGGAGACGAGGGCCGCGACGGCGAGCCACACCTCGAACGGCTCGGAGAAGAACAGGCCGGCGCGGGCCGACCAGCCGCGCCAGGGCGCCGTCGCCCCGCTCACGGCTGGGGGCCCTCGGGCGGTGCGGCGTGCCGGGCGGCGGACGAGCGTGCGGGGACGGTCGGGGCGATCTCCCGCCAGATGACCTCCAGCACCGCCGGGAGTCCGGCGAGCAGCGGGTAGCGGGCCAGCCAGGTGTGGAAGAGGGCGACGACGGCCGGGGCGGTGGCCAGCCCGAACGCGGTGATGCGGATCAGCCGCCACAGGTGCGCGCGGGTCTGCGCGTTGAGGGCCATGGCGGTCAGCCCTTCGCCAGCGTCGCGGCCAGGTGCGCGACGACTGCGTTCGCGACCGCGTCCGGCGAGGCCCCGGCTGTGATGTGCGGGGCCAGGGCGGCGGCCAGGGCGTTGACGTCCACGGCCGGCGGGGATGCCGAGGCCGGGCGGGCGAGGAGTTGGTCGAGCTTCGCCGAGTTCGCCTGCTCCAAGTCGCGGGCCTGGCGCGCGTACAGTGCGGCGGCCCTCGCCCCTCCATCGGCCCAGATGAGCGCGCTCTCGTCGGTGAAGGTCGCGTTCGGGGGGAAGTCGCCGGCCAGTTCCGGCCACTTCTGGCTGATCGACGGGGGGATGGTGCCCATGGTGCTGCCTCCCTGGGGAGTCGGTGGAGAAGTGGTGGGAGGTGCGCCGAGGAAGGCGGCGAGCTGCTCGCGGGTGCCCTTGAACGCGTTCACATCGCCGACGCGCTGCCCGCCCTCGACCGCATGGTCGGTGTACTGGTACAGCAGCGGGGTCATGCCGCCGTAGGGCTGCCAGCCCCCGGCGCCGTCGCCCGGGTAGCCGGTGCCGCCGGGGTACGCGGAGGACACCAGGGCGATGCCGCGCGTCTTCAGCGGCGTCAGGTCCGGCGACCCGATCTGCGACCAGTACCAGCGGGGCAGGTACGCCAGTCTCGGGCGGAGGCCGTGCGCCGCGCACCGGTCCGTGAGGGCCAGGACCTGCGGCAGCGTCGGCCTTGAGGACCCCGTCGGCTCCACGTCCAGCATCAGCGGCAGCGACGCGTCGACGATCCACGCGGCGATCCACGCGGCCTGGTCGTCGGGGGCCTCGCCGGCGACGACGAAGTGGTAGGCCACCGCGAGTTTCCCGGAAGTTTTCGCTTGCCCTAGCCAACCTTCGTAGTCGGCGTCGGCGTAGTACGTGCCCTCGGTGACCTTCAGCAGGACGAACGGGTCGGGCAGGGCGGCGACATCGATGCCGTGCTGGTAGCTGGAGACGTCCGGCCCGAAGATCGTCATGCCGCGCTCCCGAGCAGAACCATGACGACCTCCGTAGCCGGACACCCCGATGCCGCCAGTCTCCCCACGGGATCAAGCGCAGCCGCCGGTGTTGAACCCGCGGAGACACTGGAGATCAAGCCGCCTCGGGAGCGGCCTGCCGCAGCGCCCGGCAGGCGCAACCGTTGATCAGGGAACATTGAGATGAGCCGATCCACGGAGGCGCGGATCACCACCGCCGAGCGCCGCGCGCACGTCATAGCCCTGCGCCGCGAGGGGCGCACGTTCGCCGAGATCGGCGAAGACCTCGGGGTGTCGGCGCAGCGCGCCCACGTGATCTACCTGGAAGCGCTCAAGGAGATCCCGGCACGCGAGGTCGACCAGTACCGCGCCGAGGCGCTCGACCTCATCCACGCCGCGATCGAGGACCTGCTTCCCATCGCCCGCGACCACGATCAGCCCAGAACCCGAGTCGAGGCCTGGAGCCAGCTTCGCGCATGGATTGAGCGGCTGGCCAAGACCACCGGCTTCGACGCCTCGACGAAGATCGACGCGAACGTCATGCCAGCCGCTCAGGAGGACCCCGAACTCACCCGGCTCCTGACCGAAGCCCGCGAACGCCTCGCCGCAGAGGAAGCCGAACTCCTCGGCGAGACTCCGCCCACGACGTAGTCCGTGGACTACCGCGGCTTCAAGCTCGACGCGTGGCTGGAGACGCTGGATCCGAAGCTCATGGCCACCAGTGAGGGCCGGCGCATCCGCACCCGCCTCGACCCCATGGCCTTCGGATACACGTACCTCAGGCATCACCTCGCCGGGCCGGAAACCAAAGAGCGGATCACATTCTCGGAGTTCCACCTCGACGTGTACCGGCAAGCGAGGGCGTGGGCGAAACCGAACGCCACACCTGCGGCCAACCGCGATGCCTACGTCGCCCCAAGGTCGGCGGCGAAGTCGACGATGTTCTTTTTGATCCTCCCCCTGTGGATGGCCTGCCACCGCCACGAGGACTTCATCGCAGCCTTCGCCGACTCCGGCACGCAGGCCGAGATGCACCTGGCCACGTTCAAGCGGGAGCTGGAAACCAACGAGTTGCTGCGCATGGACTTCCCGGAGCTATGCACCCCGGCGAAACGGGCCCGCGGCACGACCGAGGCCGACAACCGCGGCATGCTCATCGCGTCCTCAGGGTTCGTGTTCGGCGCCCGCGGCATCGACGCGTCCAGCCTGGGGATGAAGGTCGGCCGACGCCGTCCGGGCCTTCTCTTAGGAGACGATCTAGAACCGGGAGAGGAGACGTATAGCGCCTATCAGGCTGAGAAGCGCCTGGGTGCGCTCATCGACTCCGTCCTGCCGTTGAACGTCTACGCCCGCGTCGTCGTCGTTGGCACCGTCACCATGCCCGGGTCGATCGTGCATCAGCTCGTCAAGACCGTGACGGCCCCCGATGAGCCGCCGGAGCGGTGGATCGTGGATGAGAAGTTCCGCACCCACTACTACCCGGCGATCCTGACGGACCCGGAGACGGGCGAGGAGAGGTCGCTGTGGCCGCAGAAGTGGCCGATGGGCTACTTGGAGTCGATCCGGCACACCCGGCAGTACAAGAAGAACTACGCCAACGATCCGGCCGGCCGTGACGGCGACTACTGGAACGCCGAGGACTTCGTGTACGGCGAGGTTCCGGCGCTGACGCATCAGCTGCTGTCGATCGACCCGGCGGTGACGGCGAAGAAGCGCTCCGACTTCACGGCGCTGGCGGTGATCGGCTACTCGGCGGGCGGGCAGCGGTGCGTGGTGCGGTGGGCCCGCGCGGTGCGGATCCAGCCGGGCGCGCCGCTGCGGGACCTGGTGCTGCGGGTGCTGGATCAGTTTCCGGATATCCGCGGCGTCCTGATCGAGACGAATCAGGGCGGGGACGTGTGGCGGTCGGTGCTGCACGGTCTGCCGGTGCCGGTGAAGACGGTGCACCAGTCCGAGGCCAAGGAGGTTCGTGCGGCCAGGCTGCTGAACTTCTACCAGCGCCGTCGCAACGGATTGCCGCTGGTGATGCATGAGCAGCGCCTGCCTGCGGTTGAGGAGCAGATGATCGGCTTCCCGAAGTCGGCGCATGACGACCTCGTCGACTGCGTCGGCACCGGCGTGGACGTGTTCCTGCGCCGCAGCAGGAAGGCCGGCGGCTCGTCGGTCGACCCGCGGTACGGCGACGAGGACGACGACGCGTTCTGACGCCGCGATCTGGTGTGGACACGCTGAATACCGTGGCGACAGGGATGATCAACACGTCGTCAGGAGCCTGGTGGCCACCACAACCGCGTCCGTCGCCTCCATCTCCTACGGTGACGGCGCACCGTCGCTGACCGAGCAGGTCCCCGGCTCCGACCTGGAGTTGGCGATGGTCGAGCTCGGGAGCGCGATGCGCGGCTACCGGGTGGCCGAGGAGTACTACGAGGGCACCCGCGCGGAGGTGTTCGCGTCGGTGCGGCTGCGGCGGGCGATGGCCAAGACCGGCGCGGCGTTCAAGTTCAACTTCGCGAAGAAGGCCGTGCAGGCGGTGTGCGAGCGCCTGGAGATCGCGGCGGTCGACTCCACGACGCCGGGGGCGAAAGCCCGGATCGACGGCTTGTGGAAGAGCAACAAGCTGACACGCCAGTCAAAGCAGATCATGCGGCGGGCCAGCGAGTACGGCGACGCCTACGTGATCGTGTGGCCGTCGGCCGACACCGACTGGGACAACGACGGCGTCACGAACGTCGACGTGTTCTACAACTCCCCGCAGTCGGTGCGGATCTTCTACGACGCCGAGAACCCGCAGATCAAAGCATTCGCGATCAAGCAGTGGGTGCTGGCGGCGCAGAAGAAGGTGCGGGTGGACCTGTACTACCCGGACCGGATCGAGAAGTACGTGTCGAAGCAGGGGGTGCTGCACCCCAAAGCCGAGGACATGGTGCAGTTCTACGACACCGACGACCTCGACGGGCAGGACATCGACGCCGGCCCCGGGTGGCCGCGCCCGAACCCGTTCGGCGAGATCCCGATCTTCCACTTCCGCAACGACGACCCCTACGGGACGCCGGAGCACGAGGGCTTCTACGGGACCCAGGACTCGCTGCGCAAACTGGTGCTGTCGCACATGGCCGGGGTGGACTACCAGGCGTTCCCGCAGCGCTACGCCCTCGCCGACGGCACCGCCGACTCCTCGGAGCTGGCCGCCGGGGACGAGGACCTGTTCCAGTACGCGCTGGACACCGGGGCCACGTCCCGGGCCGGGGACCCGACGTCACAGCTGTCCGCCGACGCCGGGGCCGTGTGGTGGCTCCAGGGCGTGAAGGGCGTCGGCCAGTTCGACCCGGCCGACCCGTCCAATTTCACCGACCCGATGACCCTGTACCTGCGCTTCGGCGCCCTGATCACGGACACGCCGCTGTCCCGCCTCGACCCCACCGGCAACGTGGAGTCCGGGGAGTCCCGCCGCGCCGCGAACGAACCGTTCACCATGAAGATCGAGGACCGGCAGGAGTCCTACGGCGACACCTGGTGCGAGGCGGTCGAGTTCGCTCTGAAGATTCTGGGCATCGACGGCGCGGAGGTCACCGTCCGGTGGAAGTCCGCCGACGCCATCGACGACCAGACCGGGTGGGAGACGCTGCTGCTGAAGCTCCAGGCGGGCTTGCCGCCCAAGCAGGCGTTCATGGAGCAGGGCTACAGCCAGGAGCAGGTCGATGAGTGGTTCGGCGACGGCGACGACGAGCAGATCGACGCCGAGCTCCTCCTGAAGCTGGCCCAGGCACTCGGGGCGCTGGCGCCCGCGGTGTCCACCGGCGTCATCGACGACCAGCAGGCGCAGAAATTGCTGGCCGCGCTCATGGGCGATCTGCTCGGGCCACCTGCGCCGGAGCCGGATCCGGCCGCGCTGCCGCCGGCCCCGGTGCCGCCTCAGCTCATGCTCCCGGCACCGCCGCAGCCGCCGGCCACGGGAGCCGCCGGTGACGACGCAACAGGTTGACGCCGCGCCGACGCCGGAGTCCGCGGCGGTCCGGCAGGCGCTGCGGGCCGCCGACGTCCTCGCGCTGGAGCGTGCCGCGGTCCGGGCCGTCGCATGGCCGCTGCGCGCACGACTCGTGACCGTGCAGCGCGCCGCGGTCCGGGCGTGGATCGCCGCGTTCGGGAGCCTTGAAGCACCCGGCGACCCGATGCGCGCCGCCGCGGTGACCGCGCGGATCATCGGCGACCTGGCCGGCATCGGCGCGTCGGCGACCGCGCCGCTCGACGCCTACGTGCAGCGGGCCGTCGCCCTCGGCGTCGCGCAGGCCGCGCACGCCACCGGCGCCGCGATGACCGCCGAAGGCATCGGCGCGGTACCGGACGCGGCCACCGCCCGGACCGTCGCAGGACTCGACCAGGCGATCCGCTCCCGGATCGCCGCAGCCGAGGCCGCCGTCACCCGGGCCTCCGGATCCGGCTTCGCCGAACTCGACACCGCACTGGGCCACGCGCACAAGGCTGTGGCAGCCGCCGCCCGCGACACGGTCACCGCGGTCAACGGCGGCGCGAACGCCGGACAGGCCGCAGCCGCCGACTTCCTCGGCGCGGACCGGCTGTGCTTCGCGGAGCCGGATTGCTGCACGACCTGTGCCGGCCTGGCCGGACGCGTCGCCGCGCCGGGCCAGCCGTTCGACGCCCGGTTCGCCTCGACGTTCACCGACAAGCCGCACCTGTGGCCGCCCGGCCCGCTGGAGCACCCCCCGTGGCACCCGAGTTGCCGGTGCCGGGCGGAGACGTACCTGGGGGTCGAGCCCGCCGCGTCCGGTCCGTCGCTGCCGCTGGCGCTGCAACGAGAAGCCCGCCGGGCGATCCTGAAGGGCTGGTCGCTGCCGTCGGAATCGCAGCCCGAGCGGATCCGGGCCGCCCGCAAGACGCTCGCCCGGAACGCCGCCGCCCCGGCGTCGGTGAAGGCGTACTCCCGCCGCGCGGTCGCCGCCGGACGCTTCCCCACCCGCGACGTGCCGCGATACGCGCCCCGGCCCGGGGCCGCCAAGACCAAGCACTGACGACCACGACAACGGAAGGCACGCGCATGACGCTCGGGAACAGCGAACGCCCAGGGGCGGTCATCGGCTACCGCAAGGACGGCCGCCCCATCCACCTGCTGGCCGGCGGATCCGGCGAGGACGAAGACGACACCGGCCTGGACCTCGGTGAGGACGGTGGCGAAGAGGAGGCCGACGACGAGTCCGAAGCTGACGCCGAGGAGGAGGCGGAGGAGTCTGAGGAGGAGAAGCCGAAGCCCAAGCCGAAGCCGCAGTCCAAGCCGACTGCGAAGGGCCCGACCGAGGCAGACCTGACACGCGTTACCGGGGCGCTGGAGAAGGAACGGGCGGCGGCGAAGACCGCGCGGGCCACCGTCCGGGAGCTCCAGGCGGAGCTGCGGGCGGCGAAGAAGGCCGCTGAGCCGAAGTCGGGCGATGACGACGCCGTCGTCAGGGCCGTTGAGGCTGCGCGTGCAGAAGAGGCGGCGAAGTACAAGCCGATCGTCGTGACCAAGGCCGCCCGTGCTGCGCTCCTGGAGGCCGGGCTCGCCACGGACACGCCGAGCGACAAGGTCAAGAAGATGCTCCGCCTCATCGACTTCGACGACATCGACTTCGACGAGGACGGCGAGGTCTCCGGACTGGAGGACCAGGTCGACCAGATCAAGACGGACTTTCCGGAGCTGTTCCGCAAGCCCGAGCCCGAGAAGCCCGAGCCGAAGCCCCGCGCGCCGAAGATCGACGCCGCCGACCGGCAGAACCGGCAGCCGCAGCCGAAGACCACCGGCGAGAAGCACGCCGCCGCGATCCTCGGGAACCTCTGAGTCCCGACCGCGCGGCCTGACTAAGTCGGGCCGCGCGGCATACCGTTCGATTCGGCGCCGTGATCGTGACGATCCGGCGCAGCAGGACGCCGGTGATCGGTCTAGTTCCCGGCCCGCGTGCCCGTGATGGGGCGCAGGTGACACCCAGCCTCCCCATCACAGACAAGGCACCCCCTCGTGTCCCTCCGCAGCAGGACCCTGTTCGATCCCCGAGTCCAGGACGTCGACCCGGGCGACGTCATCGGCTACTACGACGACGGCCGCCCGATCCTGTCCCTGGCCGGCGGCGCGCGCGACACCTTCGAGAAGTGGATCCCGGAGGAGTTCGGGTCCGACGTCATCCAGAAGGTCAACCAGATCTCGGCGATCGAGTCCTACGCGCAGCGGATCCCGATGAAGTCCCAGACCCGGTCGACGCCGCGGTCCGGCGGCGTGTCCGTGGACATCGTCGCGAAGGGCGGCACCTATGGGGAGGACGTCACCGCCAACGACGACGTGGTCCTCAGCGTCCAGAAGTTCGGCCGCGCGGTGCGTGTCGCCGAGGAGGACATCGACGACTCCCTGGCGGACATCCTCAACGCGAAGATGAAGGACTGGGGCACCGCCTACGCGAAGGGCCTGGACAACGCCTGCCTCGGCGTGACCGCGTCGAAGTCCTCGACGACCTGCGCGTTCGACAGCCTCTACTACGTCCTCGGGCAGAACGACACCGCGACGAGCTACACCGCGAACTCGAACATCACCCAGTCCGGGACCGCCGGCACCACCTACGACGGCCTGTCGACCGCCGCGGGGATCATGGAGGCCGGGGACTACTGGGACGACGACGCCGCCCTGTGGATCTGCCACCCGATCTTCAAGAAGAAGCTGCGCGGGATCAAGGACGCCCAGAACAGGCCGATCTTCAACGAGTCGTCCAACGGGACGGCCGGCGGCGCGCAGAACGTCCCGGACTTCATCATGGGCTACCCGGTGAAGTGGTCCCTCGGCGCGAAGACCAGCGCGACGCCGACGTCGAAGCCGACCGGCAACCCCCTGGCGATCCTGTGCAACCCGCTGTACATGCTCCTGGGCGTGCGCTCGGGCCCGGAGTCGGTGTTCATCGACGGACGGAGCGGGCTGTCCGCGCTGACCGACGAGTCGATCCTCAAGATGCGCGCCCGGCGGGCGTTCGTCCCCGGCGTCGAGCAGGCCTTTTCGCTGTTTGAGGACAACTCCGGCAGCTGAGCCGACCGGGTCCCGCCCGCCGGCGACCGGTGGGTGCGAGGGGTCCCGAGCCCGCGCACCCACCACCCCGAACCCCACGGAGAACCCGATGGCCGACGACGACCTCCAGATGGAACCCAACGAGCCCGAGCTGCCGGTGCAGCCGGCCACCGTGCAGCACCCCGCGCTCGGCGGCGACGTCCAGGGCGAGATCGACCACCGCACCGCCGACCCCGCCGGCGTGCCGGGCCGGTACTCCCGCACGTTCGTCCTCGGCTGCACCGGCATCCCGGACGGCCACCCGCTGCACCTGGCGAACGCGGCCGAAGTCCTCGGCGACGCGACCCGGCGCGGGCTGCACCCCAAGGGCGGCGTGGAACTGGTCGGCTCGGTCGAGACCGAGGGGCTCCGCTCCGGATACACAGCCCTCACCTACGCCGTCGACGTCGTCCCGGCGGTCGTCGACCGCGACGCGGCCTCGACCGCCACCCCGGGCGGGGCCGCACGCGCTGCGAGGAAGCCCGCCGGGACGAAGAAGGCAACGGGCTGACATGGCCACCGACTCCTGGGCGCAGGCCGCCGACGTCACCGGTGTCACCGGTGTCACGGTGACGGACGCCCAGGTGATGCAGGCGCAGGCGGTCATGGACATGTTCTCGGCCCGCACCTACGAGGCGCGGCCCCGGATCGGGACCCGCGACCTGCACTGGCTGAAGCTGGCGACGGCGTATCAGTGCGCGTGGATGCTGGCGCAGCCGGACCTGTTCACGCGCCTGGACTTCCAGACGATCGCCATGGGCAACCGGCCGGTGCAGCTGAGGAGCGACGCGCTGCTCATGGGCCCGCTCGCGCTGAAGGCGCTGAGGCGCTGCTCGTGGATGCGGTCCCGCTCAGTGCATGTGCGCAGCCCGTTCATCGACGGCCTCAGTCCAATCTCGTCGGACCCGGACAGCGCGGGCAACGACTTTTACGAGCAGTGGCAGGGGATGGGCTGATGTACGCCCTCGCGACCACCACCGTCTCCGTGCTCCGCGGTACCGCCGTCGACCCCGTGTACGGCGACGCCGTCGCGACGGCGAACGTCATCGCCTCGGGCGTCATCGCCTCCATCATCGAAGACCGCAGCGTGAAGGCGACCACCCCGGGCAACCCCACGCCACGCATCACCCGCGCATATGACTGCGCCCTGCCCTCCGATGTGGACGTCACCGACGCCGACCGGCTCAGGGACGAGCGCACCGGCCAGGTCTACGTGATCGTGTCCGTGTCGCAGCAGGCGCTGCCCGGGATCACCTCCGACCAGAACCTCGAACTGCGGCGGGCCACCTGATGGGCCGCGTGAAGATGATCGCAGGGTGGAGCAGGCAGCTCGACGGCGACGTCAGGGAGCTGCTGGAGACCCGCTACGGCCCGGCGATCGTCGCGGACGCCCAGGCCGCGTGTCCCGTCGACACCGGGAAGCTCAAGGCCAGCATCCACCAGGTGATGCGGGACGACGGCATGGCGGTGCAGGTCCACGCCGACGCGAAGGCCGAGGACCGGGACGGCGCGGACCTCGGCTACACCTACGCCGGGTACGTCGAAGAGGGCACCCGGCACATGGCACCTCAAGCCTTTTTGCGGCCCGCTTTGTGGCGGAGGCGGTCATGACCGTCCTCCAGCACGCCACGACGCCCCTGGTGACCGTCGCCTGGCTGGCGTCGCTGCCCGGGTTCAGTCCGGCGATGGTCGGAGGGGTCCTGCCCCGGCCGGACTCCGACGGCGTCCTGCCCTGGGCGCAGACGGGTTTCGTGCAGGCCACCACGCCGGTCGGCGGCGGCTCGGACATGTACGTGCCGCTGGCCTCGCCGGTGATGCAGATCGACTGCTGGGCCGCGCAGTCGAACTCCGACCTGCCGCCGTATGCGAAGGCGAACGCCCTCGCCGAGACGATCCGCTGGGCGTGCCTCGCGGACGCCAACTTCCAGGGCGCGCTGACGCTGCGGGCCGGCTACGCGCAGGCCCGCGTCAAGTCCGCGTACCTGGCGGGCGAGCCGAGGCCGGTGTACGGCGACGAGGCCGACTACGGCCGCTACCTCCTCAATGTCGTCCTGAACTGGGTCGAGGTGACGGTCCCGTGAAGCGCTACGCCGCCGTCGGGCCCGCGTCGGGCGAGCTGCTGTCCCTGGGCGGCCTGATCCTCGTGCACCCGGACCGGGCCGAGCTGGAGTGGCTGCTCGCCGGCCAGCGCGTCGTCGAGGTCCCGGCGCACGTCCCGGCCGGGCAGACCATGCCGTGGTCCCGGCACCCGCAGATGGACGCCGTCTCGTTCCCGCTGAACCGCGAGGAGTTCCGGTGAGAACCGTCCACACGACCATGCGGCCCGGCGAGGCGATCGAGGTCGGCGACGCCGAGTACCTCGACCTGCGAAGGCAGGGGCTGCTGCTGGACAGCGCCTTGGGCAGCGGCGAACCCGCTGGCACGCAGGCCGGCACGCGCATGGGCCAGATGCCGCAGACGCCGTACTGGGCGGCCGGCACGGCCGAACCCGAGCAGTCCCCGTCCAACGATCCGGCCTCACCGGAGACCACTGACGCGCCCGCGTCGCCGCCTGAAGGAGGCTGATTCCCATCAGTGTCACCACGACCAATCTCGTGCTCGGCCCGGGAAAGCTGTACACCGGCGCGTTCGGCGCGGCGGAGCCCGCCGACTCCGCGGTGAACACCGCCCCGGCGGCCTCGGCGTGGACGGACGTCGGCGGGACCGTCGGCGGCCTGACGGTGGAGGTCGCGCAGACGTACACGGAGCTGGAGGTCGACCAGATCGTCGACTCCGTCGGCCGGCGGCTGACGAAGCGGGAGTTCACGGTCGGGACGTCGCTGGCGGAGCCGACGCTGGCGAACCTGTCGCTGATCCTCAACGGCGGCACCACGGCCTCCGGGGCGGGCTGGGCGTCATACGACCCGCTGACGTCGTCGTCCGCGACGCAGCCCACTTACATCGCGGTGATCGTGGACGGCTGGGCCCCGGGCGGGGCGTTCAACCGCCGGGCGGTCGCCCGCAAGTGCCTGTCCACGGCGAAGGTCGACTTCCTGTACGCGAAGGACAAGCAGAACGTCTTCGCCGTCACATGGAACGGCCACTACGTGTCGCCGACGGTCACCCCGTACCGCTGGGTCGACCAGACGTCCTGATCCCCGTCCACCTGTACCGGGCGCGCGGATCGGTCCGCCGCGCCCTCCCTCGGGAAGGCACGCGCATGGCAGCGACACCGGCGGCCCGCAAGGCCGCGGCGAAGAAGGCGGCGGCACCCCGTGCGCCCCGGGCGGTGCAGCCGCGCCTCGCGGCGGTTCCGGAGGCGTCCGTACCGGCGGTGGAAGGGCTGGTGCTGGATCCCGCGCGACCGGTCCAGCCGCCGGACACGTTCCCGATCTTCGCGCTCGGCGACGTGCAGTACTACGCCCCGGCCGAGCCGTCAGTGAACGTCGAACTCACCTACCTGTACAAGATCCGCCACGAGGGCACGAGGCTGGCGACCTCGTATCTGCTGGAGGAGCTACTGGGCGACGGCTACGTGGCGCTCATGAACTACAAGGCGCTCACCGGCGACGACCTGGCGCGGATCGTGGCCCTGCTGCGCGAAGCGATGGACAGGGGCGTGGCCGCAGGCCCAAAAGACGAGCTGAAGATCGGCTGAGGCGGTTCGGCTGGGTCCTGGACCTGTTCGACGAGGTCGAGTCGGACCTGTCGAGATTCCACCGGATCGACGACGTGCGGGCGATGGCCGCGAGGCGGTTCTTCCGGCTGGTGCCGCACCTACACGCCTACGGCGGCGCGGTCGCCGCAGCCCTGAGCTGCCTGGAAGGAGAACCGGCCCCGATGGCCGCACCCATAGCCCCGACTCCCGGCCCCGCCGTGCCCGGGGGCGCCCGGGTGATCGGGGCGACGGCGGCGGAGCTCGGCATGTCCGACATCGGGGACCTGTTCTCGCACGGGGTGTCCGGTGGCTGAGGACGGGCTGAAGTTCGGCTCCGCGTATGTGGAGCTGGAGGCGGACGCCTCAGGACTGGAGGCGGACGCCGAGGCGAAGGTCCAGGCGGCGGCCGGGGACCTGAAGGCCCCGGTCAGGCTGACGATCAACGAGGCCGGGTTCCGGGAGGAGATAGCCGCCGCCGCGCGCGCGGGCGGCGCGGGCGAGGAGGTGAGGGTCGAGGTCGGGGTCGACGGCGGGCACCTGCGGGAGTCGGTGGCCGCCGAGGCCGCCGAGGCCGGGGCCGGTGAGGAGATCAGGATCCCGGTCGAGGTCGACGGCGACGCGTTCGAGCGGGAGTTCCGCGCGGCGATGGCCGGCGTCGAGCAGGCCAGCCAGGAGGCGGACCGGACGCTGACCCGTTCCTTCGGGGACGTCGAGAGGGCGTCCCGGACGGTCCGGGCGTCCCTGGACGACGTGGGCGCGGCCGCCGACGGCGCGGGCGGGAAGGTCAAGGACGCCGGGGACAAGGCGTCCGCGGCGGGGGCGAGGGCCGGGTCCTCCGGCAGCGGGTTCCTCGGCATGTCCGGCGGCCTGTGGGCGCTGGTCGGCGCGGCCGGGGCGCTGGGCCCGGCCCTGGCGGCGCTGCCTGCGCTGCTGGGCGGCGGGGGCCTTGCGGCGGCGACGATGGGCGGGGCGTTCGCCTCCGTCGCCTCCACCCTGAAGGACCATGTCACGGCTACGCAGGCGGTCGGGCAGTCGTCGGCGGCGCTGGCCGCGACCGAGCAGGCCGACGCGGTCGCGATCCGCAACGCCGTGCAGACGGTCGCGGACGCCAAGAAGGCGCAGGCGTCCGCGGAGCTGTCGTCGGCGGCGCAGGTCGCGTCGGCCCGGCAGTCGCTGGCCGACGCCGAACGGCAGGCGGAGGCCGCCGCCCGGTCCTCGGCGGACGCGATCACGGCGGCGCAGCAGCAGGTGGCGTCGGCGACGTACTCCCTGACGCAGGCCCAGCAGGCCGAGACGAACGCCGAGCAGGCGCAGCTGTCCGTGCGCAAAGCGCTGACGCAGGCGCAGGCCGGCGCGGCGAACACCATCGCCGACGTCAACAACGCCGCCGCCGACAGCCACCTGGCCGTCGAGCAGGCGGTGATCAACGCGGCGAACGCGCAGAGGAACCTGGACGCCGTCAACGGCAACTCCGTCGCCACCGCCGACGCGAAGACCCTCGCGGACCTCCAGGCCCGGCAGGCGCAGCAGGGGCTCACCGACGCCAGGCAGCGGGACCTGGAGGCGACGCAGAAGGCCGACGAGGCCAACAAGGCCGGCGTCGCCGGGCTCCCGGCGGTGGTGTCGGCGCAGCAGGCGGTGAAGAACGCCGCCGACGCCACGGCGAACGCGCAGCACGGCGTCACCGCGGCGCTGCAGGGGCAGGCCGGGGCGCAGCACGCCCTGGAGGTGGCGCAGGCCAGCGCCGCGAACCAGCAGATCACCTCGAACGAGGCCGTCGCGAAGGCGCAGGCCGGCGTCGCGAGCGCGGTGAAGGGCGCTGCGGACCAGCAGGCGGCGTCGGCGCAGACGGTGGCGCGGGCGGTCCAGTCCCTCGCGGACACGCAGACGCAGCAGGGCCTGGCCGCCGCCGCGGCGGCGGCGTCCGCAGGCGGCGCGGCGTCGAAGTTCGCCTCCGACATGGCGAAGGATTCCGGCCCGGTCAAGGACATGGTCAATCAGCTCCTGTCGATGAAGGGCGGCTTCGACCAGCTGAAGCTGACGGCGGAGTCGGCGACGCTGCCCGGGTTCACGCAGATGCTGAGGGATTCCGGACCGCTGTTCCCGATCATCAATGGCGGTATCTCCGACATGGGGCTCCAGCTGTCCGGCACCGCGATCGCGTTCGGGCACCTGTTTCAGAACACCGCGTTCCAGGACTCGGCACGTCAGTTCACCGGGCTGATGACCGCCGGGTTCGGTCAGTTCGCGTCGGCGCTGCCGCCGCTGCTGAACGCGATCGTCACCGACGGCGCGAAGGCCGGTCCGCTGATCAGCGCGGTGGCGACCGGGATCCATGACGTCATGGCCACCGGGCTGCCCGATTTCCTGTCCGGACTGACGGTGAACGCCTCCGGGGCCGCCCTGGGGGTGACGGCGCTGTTCAACGCCGGCCGCGACCTCCTCGGGCCGGTCGGGACGCTGAGCGGGGCCTTCGCCGGTGCGCTGGGCCCGGCCCTGGCCGGTGTCGAGCCGCAACTCAAGATCCTCGCGGATGACATCGTCAAGACCCTGCTGCCGATCATGCCGCAGCTCAGTGACGCGCTGCTGGCCGGTGTCGACGTCCTCGGCCAGCTCCTGCCGATCCTGGAGCCGCTGATACCGATGATCGGTGTCGGGCTGTCGGGCGGGCTGTCGAACATCATTCCGCTGCTGCGGGACACGGCCGGGTTCCTCCACGACAACGCCGACTGGCTCGGGCCCGTCGCCGAGGGCGTGCTGGGCCTGGTCGTCGCCGTCAAGGCATGGAACATCGCCAGCGGTCTGGCCTCCGCCTCGGCCACGGCGTGGAAGTCCTCGATGAAGCTGTTCTCCGGCGAGGCCGAGGCCGCCGACACGAAGACCGTGGGCGCGGGCGCGGCAATCAAGGGCCTGGCGGGAAAGGTCGCAGGCGCCGTCCCCATCTTCGCCGCCGCCATCCCGTTGGTCCTCGACCTCGGGCACAAGATCGGGGAGATGGCCGGTGTCGGCGACCGCACCGGCCAGAACATCACCGACCTGAAGAACCGGCTGCTCGACATGAGCCAGGGGCTGCCCGGCTCCACGCAGCACATGCAGGCCCTGGCGGTGCAGTTCGCCGAGATGGGCAAGGTCCTGCACCAGGTGGACAGCGACAACCCGGCGGCCGTGCAGGGCATGAAAGACCTCGACAAGTCGGTGGCCGACCTGGTGAGGGGCGGCAACGCGGACCAGGCCGCGGCCTCGTTCAAGGCGATGCAGGACGCCCTCGTCGCGCAGGGCTTCTCCATCGGCTACATCAACGACCAGCTGTTCCCGGCGTACAACCAGTCGCTGAAGGACACGGCGCTGGCGGGCCGCTCGGCTGCCCTGGGCGCGGATGCCACGAAGACGTCCGTGAAGGATGCCGGCGGTGCGGCGCTGGCCGCGCAGACCCCGTTCCAAGGCCTCACGCTCCGGCTGCTCGACACAGGGCAGGCCGGACGGAACTCCGCCCTGGACCTCGGGAAGCTGGACAAGGCCCTGTCCAACATCGACGCGCAGATCGCGAAGAAGCAGGCGCTGGACGAGTACAACAAGGCCCTCGGCAGCATCAAGGACGGCGCGGCCGGAACCAGCAAGGCCATCGACGGCAGTACCCAATCGGCGATCGACAACCGGGGCCAACTGGAACAGGGCGTCACCGCAGCCCGCCACTTCTACGACACGCAGCTGTTCTTCGATCCCTACGCGGGCGGCAAGTTCGCGCAGTACCTGTTCCGCCTGCTTGCGTCGCAGGAACTGGCCGACCTGCTCGCCGATCACACGAATGGTCTGCAAAAGTGGCGCGTCGGGCTCACGAATCGAGCGGCTGGAAAACGCGAGCACGCCGATCACCTTTCCGTCCGACAACACCGGGAAGGAAAACGTCGCCCGCTCGCCGGTACGTTCGACCCGTTGCTTCCAGGTCGTGTCCGACGTCTTCATGTCGCTGATCCAGATCGGCGCGCCGGACGCGGCCACGCGGCTGATCAGGCCACCCGGAGGGATCACGGTGTCGATCGTTGCCTTGTAGTACTTGGAGGCATCGGCGCCCATGCCGGGTCCGCTCCAACCGACCACCAGGCGCGATGAACCGGCCTCGTCCTCGATACGAAAGTAGCCGGCGGTTTCCCATTGCTCCGATTCGCAGATCACGCGCATGACCGCTTGCAGGACGCGGCGGCTGGTGTCGGCTTCGGCAAGGCTGCGCGTGACTGCATGTTCCAGCGCGACCAGCGATTCGGCCCGCTGGCGCGTAGTAACTTCGCGCGAAGTGCCGCGATAACCGGCGAACACGCCATCGCTGCCGAACATCGGTTCGGCACTGACGCTGAGGTAGCGAAAATGGCCCTTGTGATCGCGCAAGGCGTAGCTCAGGTCACGAAACGACTCGTGCTGCTCGAGCGCGGTGCGCAGCCGTGCGAAATCCTCTGCTTGCGTGACCACGCCGTCCTGCTCCCACAAGCGCAATCCAAGCCGCGGGTCGGACTTGTCGCGGCGCGCGCCGGTGGCGTGCCCCTCGAGCCGAACCAGGCGCAGTTCGGTGTCCGCCTCCCAGTACCAGTCGGATGCGAGTTCGACCAGGCAACGGAAACGGCCCTCGCTATCGCGCAATGCCTGGTCGGCTGTGCGGCGCGCGGACTCGCGTTCGAAGTTGCCGATCGCGAAAGCGGCGTTGTCGGTCATGCGCTGCAGCCACGCGATGACCTGCTTGGTGAACGCACGCCGCTCTCGCGCAAAAAAG
>Ga0137409_10001474_pt1 | contig 25494 bp, 21 predicted proteins | sample CZODoug1_16funga_FD_122059 | JGI IMG/M metagenome (GOLD analysis project Ga0137409, IMG submission 122059) | Vadose zone soil fungal communities from Angelo Coast Range Reserve, California, USA - CZODoug1_16fungal (Hybrid Assembly) | ecosystem: Environmental > Terrestrial > Soil > Vadose zone...
TCCACGCCGACGGTCTACCGCTATTTCCTCGGCGCGCGGGACGGTGCGAAATGGTCCGCGTTCCCCAGCATTCGCCTCGTTGTAATGGGCGGCGAAAAAGTAAATCGCACGGACGTCGAGCTGTATCAGCGACACTTTTCCGATCAGTGTGTCTTTGTCAACGGTTTGGGACCGACGGAAGCGACCGTCAGTCTGCAAAACTTTATCGACAAGCAAACAAAACTCTGGGGTGATAGCGTGCCGGTCGGCTTGGCAGTGGAGGACACGGAAGTCTTTCTGCTCGACAAGGCAGGTAGACCTTCCGAAGTTTTTGGCGAGATTGCAATCAAGTCTGCGCACGTGGCGCTTGGCTATTGGCGCAACGAAGCCGCAACCGCCCAGGCATTTGGCATTGGCGGAAGCGCGACCATTAGGGAGGGCTTGAACGGGCGTCGCGTCTATCACACGGGAGACATGGGCCGCCGCTTGCCGGACGGCAGCATTAGGTTTGCAGGAAGAAAAGATCTTCAGGTCAAGATCAGAGGCTTCCGCGTGGAGTTAGGCGAGATCGAAGCAGCGCTGGCCCAACATCCGCAGGTGCGCGATGGCGTAGTCGTGGCCCATGAGAATGGCGCCGGCGACAACAGGCTGATCGCTTATGTTGTGCCGCGTCGCCAAGTAGGGGCACGGCATGCCGTGCCCCTACGATTGAAGGATTCGCTCAGTGGTGAATTGCGAGCCTTCCTGCAACAGAAGCTGCCCGAGTACATGGTTCCCAATTCGTTTGTGATGCTGGAGTCGTTGCCGTTAACAGCCAGCGGTAAACTGAACCGCCGCGCGCTGCCTGCTCCTGAGCGAAACGGCCACGATAGACAAGCTGAACGCGATGGCCAGGTTTGCCTCGCGCCGCAAACTCCGCTGGAGAAGAGGTTGGCAGTTATCTGGTCGGAGCTGTTGGAAGTGAAAGCAATCGGCGTCAACGATAACTTTTTTGAGTTGGGCGGACACTCGCTGCTGGCCGTGCGCCTCTTCGCGCAAATCGAGAGGAGACTCGGCAAACGCCTGCCGCTCGCAACGCTTTTCCAAGCGCCCACCGTTGCGCAACTTGCAGCCGCCATACACAAGGACTGGACGCCGCCGTGGTCGTCGCTGGTTGAGATCCAGCCTGGCTCTGCTGCTGGTTCGAAACCGCCGTTCTTCTGCGTTCACGCGCTCGGAGGAAACGTGCTCGAGTATTACGATCTGGCGCGGCATCTGGGCGAGGATCAACCGTTCTACGGGCTGCAATCAGCGGGTTTGGACAGAAGTCGCCCGCCGCATACACGCGTCGAAGACATGGCCGCTCACTACATCAGGGAGCTACGCGAGCTTCAGCCCGAAGGGCCCTACTTCATCGGCGGACGATCGCTGGGCGGCATGGTTGCGTTTGAGATGGCCCAGCAACTCAAGGCACAGGGCCAGGCTATTGGATTATTGGCATTGCTCGATACGTACCCGTCGGGTTACGCCAAACTATTCCGCAATGAAGCGACGCTGCGAGCCGCGCTACGCCGTGGCCTGAAGCGAACAAAAGCACACCTCGCGAATCTGCGCAGCCTTTCGGTTAATGAGGGGTTGTCTTACCTGATCAAGAAAGCAAAGTTTGCGCCGCGCAAGTTGAAGAGCCAGGTGTGGCGGCGAGTTTACCAGTGGTACGAAAATCTGGGACGCCCACTCCCGCGCATGCTCAAGGACGTCAAAGAGTTTAACTCGCTCGCCGTGCGGAACTATGTTCCCAGGATCTATGACGGACCAGTCACGCTCTTCTGGGCCAGCGAAGATCTGCGAACTTCAATCGACCTGGTTGAAGGTTGGCGCGCCCTGGCCGGCGGCGGCATCGAAGTGCACGAAATCCCCGGCAGTCACCTGGACATCGTCAAAGAACCTCACGTCGGTGAGTTGGCAAGTAAGTTGAGCGCGTGCCTCGAGAGCGCCCGGTAAGCAAGCAGTTACTAATCAGCAAACAGTAAATGGCGCCTCGCGGGGCAGTAGCCCGACCATAAGGAAGGGCTCCTCGGGCGGTTTTTGCCCAAACTAAGCGCCGATTGCTCCGCAGCGACGAGTGGAAAGAACATTTTTATGGCAAAGTGGGATGCGTATCACTATCGCTAACCTTCGCATAACCGGCAACGGCCAAGATCGCCTCTCGAGTCGACCGGGTACAATTTGCGATGGATAAGCTCGACGCGATCTGAGAACTATCGCGAAGTACCTTATACATGAGCGCATGGATAAAAGACTGAGTTGCGAAGGGAATCCTTGCAAAGTCGAGCACTACCATTTTTCCGTCGTTTATTGCTGGAGCAATTATCGCCTCTCTTACCCGTGCTGCCTCTTCAACGTTTTCCTCAAAAGCCGAAACGTGAATCACAATCAAATCCTCAAGGTCAGGGACTTCCTCCAGAAAATCTAACGAAAGCTCCGCCGGGTCTTTTCGTGCTTGCTCTGCTAACTCGCGGCAAACATGTAGGACAGAATCGAAATCCACGATCTTGTCGCGCCTGAGTTGAAGAACGGCAAAAGTTCCCATCCATCCACCCTTTTGTGCCTTACAAAAGATTTTGTGTGGCTGTCCTTCTTGATCACCCCAAATGTCTCCAAGGTACTGGCCAGAGCCAAGGAAGAAACCGCCACTTGATAGGGTAACGATCTGTTTAATAAAAAAAAGGCCGAGCCCCGCGTTCTCTTGCATTTGAGCGTAGGCTCCAGGGGCAAATGTCCCTGAGACGTGCGGTTGAGTGGCAAATTTCAACGCCCGAAAATCACTGTCTATCTCTCTGTACTTTGTTTGGAGTGTTGATCTAATCCCTACACCCATATCGGCCACCGCCAACTCAACCAAACCCGTGTTTGGGTAGTATTGCGCCATCGCGACGCCTCCCACCTTGCTTCCTGAGTGCTGCACCACGTTCCTCAATAGTTCAACGAGAGAGTACTTAACCGCTCCTTCCAGTTCCAAGTCGCCGATTTGCAGTAGGTCCATGACACTCGCTGCAAATGTGGGTATTTCAGTGCTGGTTCTAATACGCGTTAATTTAGTTAGTCGGTCATCGGGTGATACAGGTATCTTCTGAATCGGATCCCCAAGGAGTTCGTCAAAACCTACTCTGGAAAGGTACCGTCCCGCCAGAGAACCCTCCCACCATGTTGCGGTAACCTTTCGTTTCCTCACCTCCTTTAGCCATAGGGCATAAGTTGAAAACAATGTTATGGCCCATGGGCAACAAAGCTCACGTTGGTGAAATCGAGCACAACGGGACCACGCTCCCCCGGGTTGTCGATCCACTTCCACCATTCGAAGAAGTTCAAAAGGTCCTTGTCAGCCAGATTGGGCCGAATCGAAATTATTGTATCCACGGGTACCTACTGATGACACGAATAGTAGCTTTTGCGGACAAGCGATTCAAATTCCGTCATTTAATAGATTTGTGAGTTCCCCCTTACGGTCGGAAAGGGCTCAGTTAAACGTCGGCAACTCATCACCCTGTCCGTAAATCACATATTCGACCGCTTTCTCTACGTGACGCTCTTTCCAAAGATAAACTGTGCTGCCGTGCCGCGCCCACGGTCTAACTGAGGCGGACAGTAGGCCTGCCTTGCGAAGTGCCCTGGTCGCGTAAGCTTTAAAAGCGTCCATGATAGGTTCCGGTTCCTTACAGGCCCTGACGACGATATGCACGTGATTGGTCCGTACGTTAATTGCTTTGAGATGGTACTCACGATAAAGGCAGACCTCGCGTATAGCCTTTTCCACAACTCTGCGCTGAAGGGCATTGAAGGTAACGGGTGAATGCTTGAGTTCCTGCGTTTCTGCGGATTGAAGTTTAGGCTTAAACCCTATGCGTGGGGTTCCGAATACGTTCTGTTTGCGATTCATTGATTTGCGTTTGTCACCGTGCAGCCAAGTTCCATAACACCTAATTGTAATGAGATAAGCTAACGGAAAGTCGTTGTCGTCGAAATCCCGCATCATAGCGGAGCCCTCCCTCATGGTCGGGCTACGGCCCCGACCTTCTCGCCTGCACCTCGACCCTATGCCCTCAATTTTGGGTTAATGCTTCCGACAAATCTCTTACCGCAACCCTTGCTGACGTTCAAGGATCGCGGGGACTACTAGCTTTTTGGATGATGCTAGGAATTTTGTAGGAGAGTTTCTGGGAACGAAGGCCGCTGGATCAAAAACACTTCTCAGCCCTCCTTTACGGTCGGGCTACTGCCCCACTGGTTCCGAAGCTTGTCGCAGCGTTTCGGCGCTGATCCAGCCGATGAGGAGCCAGCCAACCGGAGCGACCGAGTAGAGTGTAAACGTGTTGCCAAAGAAGCTGTTGAGAATTAGCACCGGCATTAAGGTTGTCGCTATGCGCCACACGCGCGCCTCTGGTGAACTCGCTTCTGCCTCACGAAACATGCGCCAACTCATTAGCGTTGCGCGCAAGAGAATCCACATGAAGAGCAGCGCAGCCGGCAGGCCGCAGGTGATCACTGTTGAGATGAAGTAACTATCAATCGGCGGCAGTTCCAATTCGTTGTTAAAGCGCCACGCGCCTACCGATGTTCCGCCGAGCCCGATGCCCAGCGGATGATAAGGAATATATTCGGTAACCAGGAACGTCCAGTTTTTGAGTCGCTCCTGAAAACTGTCTTCTTGCGCCGGCCGCAATGTTCCTCTGGCGGTGTGCGAGAGCACTGTGCCCATCGTGTCGTCGGAGCCGTGGCTCAACATGTCGTCATTCGTTGGCGCCTTCACCAGCACCGCGATAAGCATGACGGGAGAGACCGCCAGCAGCAAACGCGCAACTGCGCCGCGCCACGTTTTGGCTCCCATTAAAACCAGGACGAAAACTCCGAGAATCAATCCAAAGATTGCGGTGCGTTGGCCGGTGAACAAGAGCATCAGCGTCAGCGCCGCGCCGCAGACGAACCACGCCGCGCGGCGAAGTTGGCTGGACGCGGTAGACCCAAAACCCAAGGCGACGAGCGCGCCGATTTCAATGTAGCGGCCCCACTCTTCCGCGCTGCTGTATGTCGCCAGCGCGCGTTGCACTTTGCCGACTGAGATCGAATTGTAAAACTCTGTGTTGTCGATCCAATACTGTTCGAAGCTCGGAAAACCAAACGCCAGTTGGTACAAACCGTAAAGTGAAGTGATAACTCCCAGCACGACCATCAGGCGCAGCGCTGTCTCGAGAAAGGCCGGCTTCACTGTTTGTCCAAAATAGAACCAAACGACCGGTACCAGCGTGAACAGAGCGCCCGAGAGGCCGACAGTCAAACCACCTTGCAGCGGATTGAATATCTCGAGGAAGTAAATCAATCCCAGGATGGAAACCAGGCCGGCCAACGGCGTCTCGCGAAATATCCGCAGCCCGCGACGTTGCAAGAGCATCGCGAGGGCAAGCAGCGTGATCAGCGGAGTGACCAGGTGGATCGGATCGGTTTGTGAGTAGGGCAAGAAGAGATACTGCGCGCGACGGATGAAGCCTCGCACCGGCTCAAACAGCATCATCGCAAACAATCCCGCCTCGAGGCTGACCAGCAGAGGCAAGGCTAGCGACCATGCGAGTGCGCCGAGACCTAACCAACGCAAGGCCTCGCCGCCGGCATTGACCGCCCAAACGGCGAGCGCCGACAACGGCAGCGTGACGATGGGCCAGAGCTTTAACGGGCCGCGGGGTTTGGTTTCTTGTATTAAGACCTGGCTACTCATGATTGCGTTGTTCGCGCTCCGCGCTCATTGCGGGCGGGACGCCCGCGGTCCCAGCTTGCGGGCGAGACGATCCCAGGTTCACCGTGCAACTGCCAATCTGGGCCAGGCGCGCGCGGCGACATTTCCCGAAAGCCTTCGCGCACCGGCGGTCAATTCTCCGGCGCACGATGACGGCGCCACCGATCCGAGAAATTGCAGCACGCGAAAGGCAAAGACACGGCGGTCAAATCGCTCGGCGTGTCGGCGCATTTGCTGCGGCCGCCACGAGCGACTCTCAAAATCTTCGATCGCATCGACCAGCGCCGCACTGGTGGGTTTGTTGAAGAAGAGTCCAGTGAGACCTTCAACAACCGTCTCCATTGCGCCGCCTCCGCGGAAGGCGATCACCGGACGGCCGGCAGCGTTCACTTCCAGCGGCACCATCCCAAAATCTTCCTCGCCCGGAAACAAGAGCGCCCGGCAACGACTAGCGTAGTGATTCACCTGACTGTCCGGTTGACGACCGAGAAATTCTGTTTTTGGTCCGGCAAGTTTTTCCAGCCGGGCGCGATCTGGACCATCGCCGATAATCACCAATCGCCGGTTCAAACGCTTGCACGCTTCGATTGCCAGATCGATGCGCTTGTAAGGCACCAGGCGCGACAACACGAGATAGTAGTCATCCACCTGAATCGACATCTGGAATCTATCGACATCGATTGGCGGCGGAATGACAATCGCCTCGCGGCCGTAAGTTTGTTTGATGCGCTGCGCCACCAGTCGCGAATTCGCGATGTAGTAGTCGGGCTGTTGTGCCGCGCGCAGGTCCCACTTCTTCAAGCCCCACATTGAGATCGGCAACAACGATCGGGCAACGCGGCCGAAGCTCTCGCGCGCCACATAATCTTCGTAGCGCCAGACCCAACGCATCGGCGTGTGGCAATAACAAACGTGGATGGCGTCGCTGCGGCGGTGCACTCCCTTGGCGTAGCCCGAGCTGCTGCTGAAGATCAGATCAAATTCGGAAAGATCGAAGCGCTCAACCGCAAGTGGATAGAGCATGAAGTATTGCCGAAACCGTTGCTCCATTCCCGGCAACCATTGCATCGCGGAGGTGCGGATATCAGCGCCGCGCAATTCTTTCGGCAGACGGTGCGGCAAGGCAACCGTGGTGTAGATCGGCGCGGATGGAAAGGAGTCGTGCATGGCCGCGGCCACGCGCTCAGCACCACCCATCTGAATGAAGTAGTCGTGTACGAGTGCGATTTTGGACAATAGACTTAAACCTTTCTGGTACTTATGTATAAGACTCAGAATCGGGCCTGATTTTCAGTGAATGACGCCTGATAGTTGGGGAGAAAGAGAAACGAAATGGGCCGCGGATTAACGCGGATAAGCGCGGGTTGGCAAAGCCACTTCAATTACAACTCAAGCGAACACTGGGACCGCGGGCGCCCTCGCCCGCAATGCGCCGTCAGGTGCACAGTTCCAACTAGTAAAGAGTTGTTCGCGCTTCGCGCTCATTGCGGGCGAGACGCCCGCGGTCCCAGTTAAGGTCGAGTCGCACTTAGCTTGCGCCGCGCGCCAGGAGAATTGCAGGAATGGTGCGCAGGAGAATCAGGCCGTCGAGACCCAGCGACCAACGATCGATGTATTCCAGATCGAGCTGCATCCATTGTTCGAAGGAGAGATTGCTGCGCCCGGAGACTTGCCAGAGACAGGTCAATCCCGGCTTCACGCTAAAGCGCCGCTTCTGCCACGCTACTTCCATTCGCAACGCATCGCGCACCGACAACGGCCGCGGGCCGACAATGCTCATGTCGCCGAGCAGCACGTTAATGAGTTGCGGTAGTTCGTCGATGCTGGTCCGGCGCAGCCACTTGCCCACGCGAGTGGTTCGCGGGTCGTTAGTTATCTTGAAAATTGGACCAGTCTTTTCATTCAGATGCTCGAGCTCCTGCATGCGCGCTTCCGCATCGACACACATCGTGCGGAACTTGATCATGCGAAAGCGGCGCTTGTTGAAGCCAACGCGTCCCTGGATGAAAAACACCGGCCCTTCGGACTCAAGCTTGATTGCCAGCGCCACCAGCGCCAGCAGTGGAGACAGCACCAGCAGCAGACTGAGCGCGACCGCAATGTCGAGTAGGCGCTTGATTTCGGTTCGCCAGGTGATCGGCGGCGCACTGTGTAGCGACAACAGCGGCGTGCCTTCAAACTCAGAAGGGTGTGATCGCGCCAGCCGATGGGGAAAGTGATCGGAAAACAGGTGAACCATAATGCCCTGCTCTTCCAGCAGGTTGATGGCTGTTTCGATTTGCGTATACTGCGACTTGATCGGCAACGCGACAAAGACTTCATCAATCACGTCGTGAGCAATGATGCTCGGCAGGTCTTGAACATCGCCGAGCCGCGGCACACCTTTGACGCCGTGGCCATTAAAGTTTGTTTCATCGTCGACGTAGCCGATGATGCGATAACCCAGGTCGCTTCGTTGTCTAACCTCGTTCGCAAACCAGCGCGCGCGCGGTCCACCGCCAACGATCAAGAGCTTTTTGATGTTGTGCCCGCGCAGTCGGAGACGCCGCAGGTTGAGACGCAACAACATTCGCATACTCACAATCAGGATCAGGCCGATCAGCGCCACACAGGTGGCAATCCAAAGTGTGATAGTTGGCCAGCGCCCGATTTGCGCCACCATCAGAAGCGTTAATGAAGCCAGAAAAACTGCCCGGCAAATCTCTCTGAGTTCTTCGGTAAATTTGCTGAGACGATGCGAGCGATAGATTCCCTGGAGGTTGAACACCAGGTACCAAACGACCAACATGGCGGCGCAGAGCAGCGCGTTTGCGATCTTTACACGGGTCGATAGAAAGTCGATGGAAAACTCGGAAATCGGCACGCGAGCTTTCGGCGCGTAATTGAGGACAATCGCCAGGCTCAGGGCACACACCATCAGCAGCAGGTCGCTGACCTTCAGGAAAAGATTCGCCAGTTGTCCGTAGCGAGCGATCATAGAATGTTGCGTATGTCCGACAAACTTTAGTTTGCCGCTGGGTTCCATCAGCACTGACTAACCACGTCGCGGTCGACAAACTGAAGTTTGTCAGACATCTAATCGCGTTTACCGAGGGATTATCGGGTTCAGGAACGTGGCCAAACTTGCGAGTCTCACGTAACGTTCGATCTTGCTGATTCGGTTTCGCGGCACCAGAATCATGTCTCCCGGTTGCAGCGTCAGATCATTTTCGAGGTCGCTCGTGCGCTTCAGTGTTTTGAAATTCAGACTTCTAACTTCGGCCGTCTCGGCATTGAGTTTTCGAAACACGAGAATCTGCGACGACTTCGCACTGTCTTTAAAACCCCCGGCCAGCAACACAGCCTGGACCGCGGTCAACTTTTCGCGCAGCTCAAATCTGCCGGGCTGCAAAACTTCGCCGGCCACTACCACGTAAGGCTTCTGAAACTCCTTTAAAACCACGAGCAGTTCCGGTGATGCCAAGCGCGTTCGCGCCCTCGCCAGAATGCCGTTGCGAACCTGTTCAAGATTGCGCCCGGCAACCTTCAGATCGCCGCCAATCTCGAGCGAGATGTAGCCGTCCGGCTGCACCGTCAGAGTCTGGTTAAACTCAGGCGTGTAGCGATACTGAATGTCCAGCACGTCACCCGGATGCAAAACGTAGCGCTCCTCAGTGCCGAAGGTTCCGAGCTGCGGCGCTTGTGTTTGCGTTAACTGCCTTGGGCGCGCCGATTGAGTTTGGGCGTGTACGCACACGCTCAGACTCGTCAACAACAACGCAGTGATTGCTACTCTCTTAATCAGCACAGTCAGACCTTTCTTATAGTCTTCGGTATAGCCACCGGGGCACGGGGTATTGTCTCTGGTTGAGAATGAAGCCAAGAAAATTTCCGCCGGCGCCTTCGATCAATTGTTGGCAACGTTGGATCTGTCCGCGGCGTGTTTGCGCGGCCTTAACTACCACGGCGACCCCGTCAACCAGCGGAGCAAGCGTGGTCGCGTCTGAAGAGACTGTTTGCGCAGAACAATCGATCAGCACATAGTCAAAGTTCCAGCGCAAAGCTTTCAGGCATTCGGCGCGATACTCTGGCATCGACTCCCATTCACTCTTTCGCGAGCCGCCAACAGCCGCCGGCGCGGCCATAGATTTTGCAGCCGACAAAGTAAGCAGGTTGTCTATTTCTGTTTCTTCACAGTGTCTTGAAATCTGACCTGGGTCCAGCCCCTGAAGGTTTTTCAGCGCGGTCGCTTCGACGCGAAGCACGCGCTCTTGTGTTTGTTCCGCGAGCTCCTCGGCCAGGATATTTACAACGTGACTCACACCCTCGCTGGGCGTCGCGGAAGTAAAAGCCACTACCCGGTTGCGCAGTTTGCCCTGCTCATCGACGGCTTGAAACGCCGTTCGAATTAGTTCCAGATAGAATCCAGCTTTGATCTTTTTTCCACTCATCTCAAATTCCCAGTCGTCAGTCCGCGGTCCTGCGATTTCCTCTGATTTACTCGCCCGAAGCCCATTCGAGCAGAGGATCATGGACGATTTTCGGTTGAGACAGCTTTGGTTGCGACTGTTTTGGCGCAGATAAATTTGGCTCAGTGACGATTCTGGGTTCTACCAGTCTCGCCCGCCGCGTCCGGCCAGTGTTCGGTAACGACGCCAGCACACGACTTCCGGTAAATGCCTCCAGTTCAGAAGGCGTCAAGACCGTGTCGCGCATAAACTCCGCGACTACCACGCTGCCCATGCTGAGCAACACGCCCAGGAAAACACCAAGAATCAAATTCAGCAGCCGGTTTGGTCGAACGGGAAGCTGTGGCTGAATCGGCGCTTCGGCTACGAACACGTTGGTGATCTTGTTTTGATCGAGTTCATCGGTGATGCGCGCTTCTTCTTCTTTCTTTTTGTAGAGCTGGTAATTGTCTTCGCTCTGCTTCACCTTGCGATTGAGGTCTTCATACTGCGCGGTGATGCCCTCAAGACGTGAGAGCTGCGCTTCGTATTGCTGCACCTGTCCGGCCAGCATCTCCTCACGGCCCTTGGCGCCAGCCTGGTCCACGCGCCCGCGCGATAACTCCGCTTCCAGCGTTTGTCGTAAAGGGTTGAGGTCTGTTGACTGTTCGGTCGCAGTTTCCCGGGAGGCTTTCTCAAGAGCTGCTCTGGTGTTTTTGATCTGCTGATCGACTTCCTTCACGAGCCGGTCGTCGGAGCGAAACTTCGTCAGGAGTTGTGTGCGCCGGTTTTGTAATTCCACGATCAAGGTGTTGAGGCGCTCAGCCGAATACTGGTTTGGCAGCGCGCGGCTCTGGGTGACAATGCGAGGCTGAAGCGTTTCCAACTGCTGTTGCACCTTCGCGATTCGATCGTTGACTTCTCTCAGAAATGTTTGTGTTTCAAGCAGCTTCGACTTGGCTTCAGTAAGCTTCTGCACCGTCTGATCTTTTTGCTGCGTCAGCGAAACAACATTCATCGATTGCTGAAAACTCGAGAGCTGCTTCTCGGAGTCCTGCAACTCGCCTTCATGGCGATCGGCCTGGGCCTTGAAGAACTCGTAGGTGCCTGGCGTCCGGTGCAGCTTCAAGTGCTTGTCGAGATAGAGATCCTGAACCTTTCGCAGCACCGCGACGGCCGTTGCTGGTGACCCGGACGTGTATTTGATCTCGATGATGTTTGCTTTCTTAACCGGCGTTATCACGAGGTCTTTCGCCAGTCGCTTGCTCGCCTCCTCGATCTGCGCGGCTTGCGAGCTCACCGGCTCCTTAAGCCCCAGCCTCGCCGAGATTGAAGAGCCGCCTCTGTACAAACCGCATTCGGTGACTACCTGTTTCAACAGGTCTTCGCTCGTCAACAGCTCAATCTCAGAATTGATTTGATTCTCTGAAACGTCGTTTTCGAAATAGGTGCTGGTGGCGCCGGTGGTGCGTTCGGGAGTAATCGGCACGTCAGACCTCGTGTTCTTCACGAGGATTTTCATGCGCGATTCGTATTCGTTCGGCATGAGAAACGTGACCGCTGCGGTACCCATGACGACCGTCAGAAAGCTCGCACAGATCAGCAACTTGTGACGAAACAAGATGCTTGCCACATCGCGAACGGACACTTGCCCCGCGGATTTTCCCCGGCTGTGATTGTTCATAAATAGAGTCTCGCAGATGAGTTAAATAGATAATCGACGGGCGATTCCGGTTTTTCTGGAAGCGGTTGGCGCTGTTTCCGCGAAGGTCAGTTTTGGAGGAGTCATCCGCAGATTACGCAGATTACGTGGATTAAAACGAGGGATGAGGGCAAACACTTTGGCTTCTGACTGTGCCCCGATTGTTGTTTCTTAATCTGTGTAATCTGTGTAATCTGCGGATAAATGACATAGCTAAATGCGGCGCTGGAAGACTATGATGACCCCTGACCACAAATGACAACCACATCTCAATCACCGCTGACCATAGCTTCAACCACCGACATTCGCGCTTGCTTTCCCGCGCTCGAGCGTGTTCACAACGACTTTCCGGTTGCCTACTTCGACGGACCCGGCGGGACGCAGGTGCCGCGCGCGGTGGTCGAGGCGATGACGGATTACCTCTACCATCACAACGCCAACACGCATTGGGCCTACCCGACCAGCGCAGAGACTGACGCCGCGCTTGAGAATGCGCGCGAGACCTGCGCCGAGCTTGTGAATGCGTCAGCGAAGGAGATCGCATTTGGCGCCAACATGACGACGCTGACGTTTCACCTGGCAAGAGCGCTGGGAATGCAATACGGGAGCGGCGACGAAATTATTGTTACCGAACTCGATCATCACGCGAACGTGGCGCCGTGGAAACAGCTCGAAGTCGAGCGTGGGGTCCGTGTAAGAATCGCAAGGCTGGTCCCCGAGACTGGCCAACTGGACTGGGAAAACTTCGAGCAGTTGTTGAGTAAACGCACCAGGCTGATCGCCATTGGCGCAGCTTCGAATGCCCTGGGCACAATCAACGACGTCAGTCGGGCCGTTCGCATGGCGCGTTCAGTCGGCGCGTTGGTTTTCGTTGATGCTGTTCATTACGCGCCGCATGCGCTCGTCGATGTTCAGTCGCTCGATTGCGATTTTCTCACGATGTCGGCCTACAAATTTTATGGGCCACACGTCGGCGTGCTGTTTGGCAAGCTCGCCTTGCTGGAATCGATTAACTTTCCCAAGCTCATCCCCGCCCCCGACGCCGCGCCTGAGAATCTCGAGACCGGCACGCAGAATCAGGAAGGCATGGTGGGCGCGGCCGCGGCAGTAGATTTTCTGGCCTCGCTGGCAGCGGGAGATTTCAGACGATCGCGATTGGCGACGGCTTATGCGGAGTTACACGAGCGAAACGCAGAGCTAACACGAAGATTGTGGCACGGACTGGAGACGATCAAGGGCATTCGGCTTTACGGCCCACCATCAGACGTGCCGCGAACGCCGACCGTCGCGTTCACTGTGGACGGCGTAGCGTCGACGGAAGTCTCACGCCGGCTTGCCGCGCGCGGCTTGTTCCTTTCCCATGGAGACTTTTATGCGGCAACTGTGGTCGAGCGGCTGAGGCTGGGCGAGGAAGGCCTGGTGCGCGCGGGCTGCGCCTGCTACACGACGGAAAACGAAATCGAGCGACTGATCGAAGGTGTGAGTGAGATAGTCGAAACGAAGTAAGCCGCGGATAAACGCGGATAGACGCGAATCTGAAGAATCAAAAAAAGATTTGACAGTTAGACTCGCGGTTTCATCCCCACTCCGCTTCCTTGTTGCTTTATCTTCTCCGCGAATCCGCGTCTCTCCGCGTTTATCCGCGGCCAATTTTTCTGTCGCTTAATCGCGAACCGCATTGATGAAATCCGCCAGCATTCCATACGCAGTACTCTGCAAATTTGGCCGGTGAGAGGTGATCGTCAAACCGGGCATCATGTCCAACTCAAAATGAATCGCCAGCGAAGTTCCCCTAACGTTACCAAGCGGATCCGTGGTGGCAATTTGTTCGGGCCGCACGGTAGCCGCAAGTCTTCCATCGCCCATTAGTTTCGCCCGCGAGACCAGCTTGAATGGTTTTCCTTCCGCACGCGCTGCCTGCACCTTCGTGGGACTTAGCTCTCGAATTCCTTCTCTGTTTACCTCGTCGGGTTTCAGCGGAACGTTCATAAGCACACTCGCCAACGCGCACACCTTAACCGTGGAATCCCAACCATCAATATCGTGGCTCGGATCAGTTTCAGTTACGCCAAGGTCCTGCGCCGTTTTCAGTCCTTCCGCAAACGAGCGGCCCGCCTCCATCGTCTCAATGATCACATTCGTAGTTGAACTAAAGATTCCGCTGAAACCGCGCAGCTTAACGGCGGGCAAGCTTTCACGAAAAAGTGAGAACACCGGTGCGCTGTCCAGCACCGCTGACTCAAACAGAAAGCGTTTGCCTTTCACTCGTGCCAGTTCGGCCAGCTCATAATATCCATAAACGAGCGCGCCTTTGTTTGCCGAGATTGCATGAGCGCCAGACTCTAAAACCGCGCGCAGATAATCAATCGCCGGTTGGCCGGAATCCGGGTTCAGTGAAGTTGTTTCAAACACCGCATCGGGCTGCGCCTCGCGTAGCCAATCGTCGATGCCGTTTGCAGGCAATGAATGTTCGGCGAACGTATTCGCAAGCAGGGTTGAGACTTCAAACCCGTCGGCGTTGGAATGCCATCCTATCCGGCGGCTGGCCACACCGGTGATGCGAAACTCGATCCCATACTGCTCGCGCAGCTCGGACGACTTGGCGACGAGCAGACGCGCCAGGGCGCGTCCCACATTCCCGAAGCCGAGGAAACAAAAATTGTATTGTTTCATGCTTACCTAATGAGCTCGCGCGAAGTTATACTGCAAGCTAATACAATTGGTGGACAGGATTTACAAGAATAAATAATCAAAATATTCTGGGGACTCTACCGAAAAGCAAATATCAGATCGACCTGAAAGCAATCGTGAAATAATGCGTCGCAGATGTTTTAGTTTCTGTTTCTTGTAAATCTTGTTAATCCTGTCCGACTAATTCGATGAAACAATACCACGAACTGCTTAAATCAATTCTCGCAAACGGCAATGAACATAGCGACCGGACCGGTATCGGCACGATTTCACACTTTGGATTCCAGACCCGTTTTGATCTGCGCGACGGCTTCCCGATTGTAACCACGAAGAAGATTCCCTTTCGTTGGATAGCCGAAGAATTGTTTTGGTTTCTCTCCGGCAACACCAACGAAGCAAACCTGCGCGCGAAAGGCGTGGACATTTGGGCCGAGTGGGCCGATGAGGAACACACCCATCGCTTTGACCGTGAAGCGGGCGATCTCGGTCCGGTTTACGGTTATCTCTGGCGCTCTTTCGGTGGTCATTACCCCGAGCGGAATGGTGTGGATCAGATCGCAACTCTCATTGATGAGATTGGACGCAATCCGAATTCACGGCGCTTGATCGTCACTGGTTGGGACCCGCGTCAGGCGGATAGAGTCGATCTACCGCCGTGCCACACCTTGTTTCAGTTTAAAGTGGAAGACGCGCGCGTGTTGCACTGTCAGCTCTATCAACGCTCGGCGGATGCCTTCCTGGGCGTGCCATTCAACATCAGCTCCTATGCGTTGTTGATGCACATGATCGCCCACGTTTGCGGGCTCGGGGTCGGCGAGTTTGTTTACACGCTCGGCGATTATCACATCTACCGGAACCATCTCGAGCAGGTCAACCAACTCCTGGCGCGCGAGCCTTATCCGCCGCCGCAACTCGAAATCCTCGACGAGGAGGGGCAACTGCGCGGACTTGAAGGGTTGCTGGCAATGCGCTACGAGAATTTCAAGCTCGTGGGCTATCAATCCCATGGAAAAATTGCAGCCACAGTGGCCGTGTAGAACCAGAGAACGTTTCCCAAATAAAGTTAAGACGGTTTAGAGAGCGGACTTGTCCGCCCGAGCGTTGACTTACTCTACACACGTGGCACAAGTGCCATTTCTAAACGGTAGACTTAGGAGCTGTTAATGATCATCGGAATCGTTGCAGTAGACAGAAACGGCGCGATCGGCAAGGGCGGAAAACTGCCCTGGCATTATTCTGCCGACATGAAGTTTTTTAAGGAGACGACGACCGGAAACGCGTGCGTGATGGGATATAAGACGTGGCTCACGCTGAAGAAGCCGTTGCCCAATCGGCTGAATATTGTCTTGAGCCGGCAGTCTCAAATTGAACCGCAAGACTCGGTGGCCGTTGTTCGTGATGTTGAGTCAGTCCTGTCTCTTGCTGAGGATTTCAAAGGCGACCTGTTCGTGATCGGCGGCGAGCAAGTCTATCGATCCCTTCTTCCATACATCGAGAAGTGGATCGTTACCGAAGTGCCTTTGACGATCGAAGATGCTGACGCGTTTGTGCCGGAAAATTATTTGGCAGGCTTTCAGAGCACAGGCACGCGAGAACTTGAAGAAAACTTAACAGCGCATTTTTACGAGCGCAAATAGTCCAGGTCACTACTGTTTTAGCTCAGCGGTCCCGTACCCAACTTCAGATCAAGCACATCGTGCCGGGTGATGATGCCGACGATGCGGCCATACTCTTCAACCAACACCGCCGGACTGGTTTGCAAGCGTCGGGTCACTTCCTGTGCGCTGGCGTCAACGTCAACGGTTGGGAAGCTTGCTTCCATCACCTCGCTCACCGGTGAATCAAGCAGATGTCGATTGCGCACCACCTTCGCCAGCACGCGGTTTTCCCGTAGCGAGCCGACCGGCTTTCCGTCTTCAAGCACGGGTATTTGAGTCAGGCCCAACTCATTCATCTTCGCGAGCGCCTCGCTGAGTTTGTCTGGAGGCGCGACGAACACCAACGACTGCGGCGCATTGACACCTTTCGTTCCGCTGATCAGGCCGGCCGTCATCTTCTGCGGCTCCAGCAAACGCTTCTCTTTCAGCCACTCGTCCGAATGATGTTTCGTCAGGTAGTGCTCGCCGGTGTCGCAAACTATGAACACCACGACCGCATTTTGATCAAGATCGCGCGCAACACGTAACGCCGCCGCCAGGTTTGTACCGCTTGAGCCGCCGCAAAAAATTCCTTCAATGCGTCCCAACTGCCGCGACATCTCAAACGACTCGCCATCGGTGATGTTGATTACTTCATCTATATATTTCATGTGCACGTTCGGCGGCACAACTTCCTGACCGATACCTTCGACGAGGTAAGGCGTAGTCTCGATTATCTTCCCGGTCTCTTTGTACGTCTTAAAAATCGAGCCGTAAGGATCGGCGCCGATGACTTTGATTTTGGGATTCTGCTCTTTCAGAAATCGGCCGGTGCCGGAGATTGTGCCGCCGGTCCCGATTCCCGCAACGAAGTGTGTAATCTTGCCTTCTGTTTGGTCCCAAATTTCCGGCCCGGTTGTGCGGTAGTGGGCTTCCGGGTTTGCGGGATGGGAATATTGATCCGGATAAAATGAATTTGGCGTCTCCCTGGCAATGCGCTGCGCGGTCGAGACGTAATGGTCCGGAGTTCCGGGTTTGGCTGACACGGGAGTGATCACCACGTCCGCGCCCAGCGCTTTCAGATAGCGCGACTTCTCCACCGACGCTTTGTCAGTCATAACAAAAATGCACTTGTAACCTTTGACTGCGGCCGCGAGCGCCAATCCGATTCCGGTGTTGCCGGATGTCGCTTCAACAATCGTCCCGCCCGGTTTCAACTTACCTTCGCGCTCCGCAGCTTCGATCATCGCCACGCCGATGCGGTCCTTCACCGAGAAGCCGGGGTTCAGGTTTTCCATTTTCGCCAACACCAACGGCTTGATGTCGCGGGTCATACGATTGAGTTTTACCAGCGGCGTGCGGCCGATTAGTCCGAGTACGTTGTCGTAATAGTGCATTCCCGTCTCCGAAGCGGTTGATTGGTCTACTTCTAACAAAACTTGTAATGGAACTTCTAGCAGAACTTAACCGGTCGCGCTATTTAAGATGCGCACGCTCGCAAATATTTCTCGCAATTAGCTCGCCGGCAACGCGATGGCCCGTCGCATTCCAATGGCCGTTCCCAATGTCCTCGCCAAATCCGTGCAGGAAAACTTTGTTGCGTTCTGCAAACTCCTGCAACTCGGGAGCGAGGGTTATGACTGAAATTCCTTCACGCGCAGCCAATGATTTAATGCGATCGTCGGGATAGAAAATATCAGTTATGCCGAAGCGCTTCATAAAATTCTCCCGCCACTCGGCATTGGGAAGCACCTGCGGACCATTGCTCAGCGTGACCACGACAAACTTCGCGCCGTGAGCTTTCACTTCGTCGCGCATTTCAAGAATCAGTCCCTCAGTTACACTCCACGCATCATTCCACACCGTATCGGCGGGTTCAAGGTAGATGAGGTTGTCCGCACCCAGCTCTTCCGATCGTGAAAACAGATCACCCTTTTTTCCGGACTCACCAGTCTGGTTTCCTCCGGCCGGCGCTGCCGGCGGCGGTTGCGTCTTTTGCCGACGGCGGGCCCGCCACGATGAAAGGAGGATCTTAAAGCCGTGATGACCCTGCGTGATCGCCTGCACCAATCGCGAATGGTCACGCAACCAGCCGCCGAAACGACTGATTCGCGACTGCCGCCAACGAAAGGCGCGCGAATTCCTGAATGAGTCGTCCAGGGTTAGTTGTTTGTCTTTGTAAACGAAGTAAGGTATCTCGTCAGTCTTCTTTAACACGCGCGAGTTGTCAGTAATATCATTGTTGGTGGTTACCGTCAGCATTACGATGTCAGGAGAATATTTCCACACTTGCTCGCGGAGCGTCAGCAGTTCCTGCGTGGTACCGTATCCGGAAACGCCAAAATTCAGAACTTCAATTTTCTTGCCGGGGAAGGCACCACACTCCTGAAGTTTTTTTCCCATCACCGACCAAAAAGCGTCCTCCATCGGAACCGAAAGAGCTTCAGGGTAAGAATCGCCCAGCAGCGCAATTCTAATTGTGTCTGGGGTTTTGGTTAGCGCGTGTTCCTGATCGCGAAGGCCATCGCTATTGATGCGAACGTAGGCCTCGCCTTCTTTACGATACCAGCCTTCGGCGCGCGGGCGAAGAGCATAACCGCGCGACTGGTCCAGCGAATAAAATTCCGGATAAGAATAGCCCGCGACGCGCAAAGCAATCTCCGCCACGATGCCTCCCATTAGAAAGCCCAGGACGATTAGCAGGAACCTTGCGACGAGCTTTCGCGAACGTTTGGGGGTCATCTAGTCGCCGAAGAGAAAAGAAACTTCATATTAAAAACGAGGTAATACCTTAAGCGAACGCCAGGGATTTTGTCCAAACAGGTAAGCTGAGATAGACGGAGCGCGTGTAGCTGGGAGCGCAGACATCCTGGCTGCTGCTACGTGGCAACGAACGTTGAGGCAGACAAGATGTCTGCGCTCCCAGCTTGCAGTGACGCTACAAACTGTTGAGGCCCGGATGCGCTCTCCCCTTCGCATCCGGGCCTCAAACAAGGTCATCAATTTTTCAATCGACGACCAGGCTCTACCGCAACCAGCAACCTTAGTATCTACGGTTTCTGTTGCGGACTTTATATGTGTAAATGGCCGCACCGGCGCCACCGGTAATCGTGCCAATCACGGCACCTTTCTTTCCGCCGATCAAGCCGCCGAGAATCGCCCCACCAACTGCGCCGGCCGCGGTAGTGATCTTGTCGCGGTGCTGATCCCAAACGGAACGGTTTTGGCCGTAACGATAGTTATCATTGGGATAGTTGTCGTTGTTATAAGTGTCGTTGTTATAGGTGTCGTTGCGATAAGAATCGTTGCGCGAACCGTCGCGATAGACGCTTTGGTTGTACCGCCTATCAGACCGGTCGTTGTAAGTCGATCTGTTGGAACACCGATTACGTGTCTGCGCTTCGACCGGTAGGGTCGCCATGCTGAGAACAATTAGGGAAACAAAGATTGCGATCAATTTTTTCATTTCGTGCCTCCGTCGCGGTCATTTGGCAACGGGCATGCCACGCCCGGACACCGCTGACTGGTGTTGATGAATCACGCCATTTCGAAGGCAAGTTGGTTTATGGGACGAATAAGCGCGGAAGTCTTTACCTGCAAGGGCCCTACGATTCGGTATGCATTTGCACCTCTCACTTCCCTTTTGGGGTAGCTGCTTTTGAGGACCGTGGTCACCCGCGCAACGTGTCTTTTGTCTGCACAAATGAATTAAGATTGGAACCATGAGCAAGACGAATAATGATGACGCGGCGCTCGCGATCGAGTTTCGTAATGTCTCTATAAGTTTCGACGACACAGCGGCACTAGTCGAGGCGAGTTTTCAGCTTGCCCGTGGCGAAATGATCTTTCTAACCGGTGCGTCAGGCTCGGGAAAATCTGTTCTGTTGCATCTTGCAATCGGGCTGTTGAAACCAGACTCGGGGCAGATTTTTATCGACGGCCGCGAGATTGAGACCCTTGGCGAATCAGAACTGTTGGCGATTCGGGGCGGGCTGATGGGCATGGTCTTTCAGGAGGACTCGCTTTTCACGGGACTGACCGTCTACGAGAATGCGGCTTACCGCCTGGAAGAACATGGCTGGACGGAAGAAGAAATCGAGAAGGCGGTGGGCGAGGTGCTCCGTTATGTCGGGCTCGAGAATGAGGCGGAGAGACTTCCGGAAGAACTTTCCGGCGGCATGAAGCGTCGGCTCGAGTTTGCACGCGCTTTAATTGGTTGGCCGTCAATCATGTTATTTGACGAAGCAACCATGTTTCTTGATCCAATCGTCGCAGTGCAGGTGCTCGACTTGATTATGCGCGCGCGCGATATCAACAAAGTCTCTTCAATTTACGCCACAAAAAAGCCTTACGAGATTCCCTATCTGGCAACCTACTACGCCTCCCAGGACGCGGAAGGTGCAATCGTCGTTAGCGAAGCACCGATAGATAGGTTGCCACGGACCAAGGTGCTTTTGCTCGAGCGTGGGAAGATCGTCTTCAGTGGCAGCGTTACTGAATTTCAGAAGAGTGACTTGCCGCTGATCAAAGAAATGCTGACGTTCGACGTCCATGACCACTCCGCGGATCCTTATTTTCCCGATCCCTGGGACAAGAGGCGGCGGCCGAAAGATGAAATCTTATAGAAGTTTTCGCCCAGGATCCGGTTGATCCAGGAAGACTCGGCCTGGCGACGCTGAGCGGCTATCGTTGCTGACTCCTCGTCGCTTTCCGGTAAGCCCAAACGCCTGCCCACAACGACAGAGCCGGCAGCCACACCCAGACGATTTCGCTGGCGAGCACTCTCATTCCCTCTTCACTAAAAAATGCGATGCCGATTGGCGACACTTCAATTGGCCGCCAGGGAAGGAAATATCTAGCCGGGCTGAACGGAGTAAACAGCGCGACGCCCAAACCACCGTTTGTCATCATATCGAGGAGTGGATGAGACAATGTGACCAACGTGAAGTAAACAACAAGCCAGCGCGTTCCTGGTCCACTCCGCATCTTCCTCAAAGCAAACGCTCCGGCAACTATTCCCACCAGCGCTGCGAAAGCGATCGAGTGAGTAAGACCACGATGCCCCAGCAGGCTGCGGTATGGAACACCAAATAAAAATCCAACCGCATCGACGTCCGGCAACATAGAGCAGGTAGCGGTGAGAACCCAGAAGCGCGTGGGCAGCGATTCAGAGACGCAGGCTTTGCCTACCGCGGTAGCAAAAATCGCGTGTGAAAAGATGGATGGCAATTCTCAGGGGATGATTCGCGTGACTAATCGTTTTCCACAAAACGTGATCGTGTTCATTAACTTCGTCGCCTTGCCGGATCGGTGTTCAGGATGAAAGATAATAAATCTCAACTGACGATTTGAAAATGGTTTGCCAGCGACTGTCCGGGCATCTGGCTAAGCGTTTTGCCTAATTTACGCGATCCGCTTAAGCCTTTCGCAAAAATGGAAGCAGGTGTCGGTTCGGGAGCGCGTTCCAATTTCCGCGCTCCCGCTTGATGCAAGTTTTCTTGGATTGACGAATTTCGAATCGTGAATAGAATGTTGACCAACGGCGATGGGTTGCTGGGGTGAGGACAGTGACCTGCTGAGGCTGAATGTCTCCGCCAACCGCTATGAGGCCGGGCCAAACCCGGCCTCGCGGTTTTTGGGTCAGGATAAAAACTAATATCGGCAGTGACGGCGAAACTACTTGCGGGGCGGCGCCAGCCGCCAGCGGCCGTAAGCGACGAACGCCAGGAGCAAACAGACCAGCAACGGGAACAACGCCGCCGCGACGCCATCACCAACGAAGGTGAGCACTGTCGCACCGATCATAATGATTACCAATCCCGCCGCGGCCAGCGGTGTCAGGTTCGGCCGAATGCGCAGAAGTCCCGGAAGAACCAGGCCGAGCGCGCCGAGCACTTCGCACACCCCGATAAAGCGAATTAATAGTCCCGGCAGGTGCACCTGATTGGGCGATCCCATTGACGTCAAAACTTCTATCGGCAGGATCAACTTCGTGCCACCAGCGAACAAAAAGAGTAGGGCGAGCAGCACCTGAATGATCCACAATGCAACGTTCATGATTGGTGTCCTTCCATTTTGTAACTGCGCCTCAAGCCGGTCAAAGTTTAAGTCAACGTTTGAACGACCGATCGCTTCAGTGTTCACTATTTGACTCCAGCGAATCATCGCGCTTGTTAATGTCGTAGCGGAACGAGCGTGCGTAGCCGAGCATCGCGCAAGTAGAGCCCAAGCCAGATCAGCACACCGAGATAGACCGGAAAGAGAACGTGCGTCAAGAGCGGATCGGCGACGCGCAAGTGGGTTGCGACAGCTCCACCGAGGTAACCCGTCAACAGGATCGCGCCCAACACGGAAGTATTTGGGATTAAGTAGAGAAGAGTGCTGACCAGCAGCACGATCCCGAGCGGCACGATAACCGTCTCGGAATAGCCGAGCTTAACTGTTGCGTCTACGACTACCGCCGGCTTAACCAATTTCATGACGCTGTCCATCAGCAGGAATAATGCGGGCAGCGCGCTGATGACGCGCCCACCCCAGAGCGCCTTCTTTGAAACAATTTGAGTTTCCGATTGCATTGATGTTTCCTCCAGATGACTCGGCAAGTGAAAGTCGTAACTCCGCACACCCCGGCTAATGTTCGCGCTGAACTCGCGGCGCCCAGGCCCCTCAGAGTTGTGCTTCGCTTATGATTCTCCCTCAGCGGCCCGCTGCAAAGTTGGGATATCAATTTTTTTCATTGGCAGTATCGCCTTCATGACCCTTTGGGCTTTCCCGGCGTCTTTGTCTTTCAGCAGCTCGGGCAAAATGGTGGGAACGACCTGCCATGACAAGCCATATTTGTCTTTCAGCCAGCCGCACTGGCTTTCCGCACCGCCGTCGGCAGTGAGTTTTTCCCAAAAATAATCCACCTCTTCCTGTGTCTCGCAGTTGATCACGAAGGATACGGCTTCAGTGAATTTGAAATGCGGTCCGCCATTCAACCCGACGAATTTTTGTCCCTCGAGTTCGAATTCGACGGTCATCACGGATCCCGACGGCCTTCCGGCAACCTGGGCGACTTCGTCCGCATAGCGAGTAACGCTCAGCACCTTTGAATTCTTGAAAATGGAAACATAAAAATTCGCGGCCTCTTCGGCCTTGTCGTCGTACCACAAGAACGGAGTGATCTTTTGCATCGCAGTATCTCCTTTGGTCTATTGTTCCGAGTCTTCGGCTTTCGGGCAGTCTCGACCGCTCCGGCCTGGTTCTCTATTTATTGCTTTTCTACTGATAAGTCGAACGGGGGGAAGCGAGATCGACAAGTTCAGGATCCATTTTCGGAAATATTATCCACAGATTGCACCACCATGTGGCCAGCGCGCCTTGGGAGGATGCAACCGGTAATCAACTCCAATGAGTCAGCCAGGTTGCGAACACCAACCAGGCGTGCGAGTTCCCAACTAGCAATCGCAGCGGGTGGGATAAAACAATTAACGAGCCGCCGAGGACAGTTGCGCGATGCGGGCGCCCTCGCGTGACGAAGTCGTAGATCACAAGCGGCACAATAAACAGATCGCTCAAACCAAAGAAAACTAGCGGGCCACCCTGTTGGATGAAGGCAAGAGGTAAACGGGCGACGGCCGCCGGCAGAATCCCGATCGTCGCCAGCAACATCAATCTCTTGTGCACGTCAGCTCGCCGCCGAAAATAGAAGGCTGCTCCCACAAGGATCGCAAACACCAACATGTCGCCCAGCGGTATCGTCAGAAATGAAAGTGGATTGACGCCGGGCACCGGTGACGGACCCTTTGCGCGCACAAGGGCAGTTACCGTGCCAATTACGATCATCAGACTGGCGAGCACGCCTCCCGCAATTCCCAATCGCATATGAGTTCGCGTCCGCTTCGTTGCAACCAGCGTGGTTTGCGTAATCAGCAGAACAATCCATGAACTAAAGACGACGCCGTGAAGAACGAGTAGCGGGATCAGCGGTTGAGTTTGGAAATAGGGTCGGAGATAGAACGTTCGCGAAAACCCGGCGAAGACGGTAATTACGATCGCCACAACCATGCCCCTGTAGAAGAGGCGCTCGCGTCGCTTGTCTTGATCGGGCCTGATAACTTCTGCTTGAGTTGCCATCACTCTTTTCTCTCCGATTAGTCTAATGTCTGACACTGCTCGGCATGTTCTTATAAACCACTCCGCCTTTCATGACAAATAACACGCGGCGCACGGCGGTGATGTCTTTCAATGGATCGCCATCGAGGGCAATGATGTCTGCTTGAAGGCCCGGCGCGATGGAGCCGATCTGATCGGACATGCCCAACGCTTCCGCGCCAAGCGAGTTGGCAGAAACCATCGCTGCCATCGGATCAACTCCACCGTCGCGCACGCGATCAATCAACTCTTCAGCGTTGCGTCCATGCGAGCCGGCCAGCGCGTCCGTGCCGAAAACAATTTTCAGTCCGGGAATTTTCGTCGCGCGTTGGACCAGGTCGTGGTTCAACGACAGCACCTTCGCCATCGCCGCAAAACCCTCTTCCGTGTAGCCGGGCGTGCCGAGAAACTTTTCCTTGTTCAGTAAATAGTTCTCGATCACCAGGCCCGCTTGCGGATCAAGGTACGTGCCCTTCGCGGCCATCGATTTCAGATCGTCGTCTGTCGCCATCGTGCCGTGCTCGATCTCCGTGCAGCCGGCAAGAGTCGCGGCGCGGACGGCGTCTTTGTAAGCGTGCACCAGCGTGCGCAGGCCCTGCTTCTTCGCCTCATCGCAGGCTGCGCTGAGTTGCTCCTGCGAAAGCGTCATCCCACCGCCCTGCCGAATGCTTTGCGACGCGAAGATTTTGATCAGGTCCGCGCCTGCCTGCTTTTGCTTCCGCACGAACGCGCGAATTTCATCCGGCGAGCCGGTCTTCTCGCCCTGACCAAACAGTGGCTCGACAGCCGTCAGGATGCGCGGGCCCGGGAGCAAACCGCTCGCGATCGCATCGCGCAAGGGAACGTCCGTGGGCGAGCCCACGCTTTGCACGGTCGTGAAGCCGGCCATCAGCGTCACCCACGCATTCGACGCCGCTCGATATGCTGCGTCCGGTGTTGTCTCTGCCGGGCCCGCATTTTTTCCGTCGCGTCCGAAGCTCCAGGTAATGTGCACGTGCGCGTCAATCCATCCCGGCAACACGGTCAGGCCACGCAGGTCGTAGTCTACCGGCCCAGCCTTCGCGCCGGCTTTTGTTTCAACCGCGACGATCTTCGAGCCCTCAATCACGATGCGAGCATTGCGCAGCACGCGACCCTTGCCATCGAGCATGGTGCTTG
>Ga0137409_10001475_pt1 | contig 25485 bp, 25 predicted proteins | sample CZODoug1_16funga_FD_122059 | JGI IMG/M metagenome (GOLD analysis project Ga0137409, IMG submission 122059) | Vadose zone soil fungal communities from Angelo Coast Range Reserve, California, USA - CZODoug1_16fungal (Hybrid Assembly) | ecosystem: Environmental > Terrestrial > Soil > Vadose zone...
TCCATCGTGACGAGATCGGGCTTGAGCTGCCGGTACTTCTCGACCGCCTGGGAGCCCGTTTCCGCTTCGCCCACCACCTCGAAGCCGGCCTGCGCCAGGATGTCGCTGATCATCGTCCGCATGAAGATGGCGTCGTCGCAGACGAGGACAGTGTGGCTCACACATCCTCCCTAGGAAGACAGAATGGGGGTTAGCAGCGCGTCGGTATCGAGAACCACGAAGAGTTGACCGGCGCGGCGTCCGACGGCCCGCACCAGCGTCGGATCGATGCCCGGCAGCGCCTGCCGGCGGTCCAGCCCCTCCCCACCCACCGAGACAAGGTCCACCACTTCATCGACCGTGAAGCCGAGGACCTTTTTCCCGGCGCCCACCTCGAGCAGCACGGTGGTCCCGGACCCCCCTCCGCCTGCCCCTCCCCCTCCCCCTTCCCCGTCGGGCTGGGGCTCGGGCTGTCGCAGCGCCCGCCATCCTTCCACCACGGTGACGAGGGTACCCCGCACGTTGACGACCCCCGCCACCACGGGCGGCGCTCCGGGAATCCGGGTCGGCTGGAGCCGCGGCAGGATCTCGCGGACCCGCTCCGCCTCAGCAGCGCAGACGAGGCGGCCCACCCGAAACAAGAGCAGTCGGACGACTCCCGGGTCACTCATCCGAAGCGAAGAAGCCAAGATACTGCAAGGGGTTGCGTTGAGCAAGCAAACTCGGATCTTCGGCCGCTTCTCGCAGCGCCGGAACGAGATCGGCGGGCCATTCGGAGTGCAGGTCGAGCCGTGCGCCACTCACCGGATGGGCAAAGGCGAGCCGGGCCGCGTGGAGCAGCTGTCGCGGCGCGAGCGCCTCGAGACGCTCGGCCGCCTGCCGCTGCGACGGCGTGACGCGGCGGCTGCCCCCGAACGCATACTCCCGGTCGCCCACTACCGGGTGCCCCACGTGGGCGAGATGCACCCGAATCTGGTGGGTGCGCCCGGTGCCGAGTGTCACGCGCAGCAGCTCGGTCTGCGCGAACCGCGCGGTCACGCGCACGTGCGTGATCGCGTGGCGGCCCCCCGCCAGTACGGTCATGCGTTTGCGATCCGTGGGATGGCGCGTGATCGGCGCCTCGATGTCCACCGGGCTCTTCGCAAAATGGCCCCACGCGAGTGCGGCGTACACGCGCTCGACCTGGCGCCGCTCGATCATGCGGGTGAGGCGGCGGTGCGCGAGGTCGGATTTCGCGATCAGCAACAGGCCCGAGGTGTCGCGGTCGAGGCGGTGCACGATCCCGGGCCGGCCTTGGGCGGCGCCCTGCGCGAGCGCGGTGCCCCGTTCCACCAGGACGTTGACCAGCGTGTCGTCCCAATGGCCGGGGCCCGGGTGCACCACCAGACCCGCCGGCTTGTCCAGCACGGCGAGGTGCTCGTCTTCGTACGCGAAGCTGAGATCGCGGTGGGCGGGAGCGTAGGTCTTGGGCGGCGGCTGTTCGGGCGGCAGCTCGACGGTCACCACGGCGCCGCGCTCCAGCTGGACCGAGGCGCGCAGCGGGCGGCCGTCACGGGTGACGCGTTTGTCGGCGATGATGCGGGCGGCGACGGTGCGAGACAGCGCAAGCTGGTCGGCGAGGAACCGGTCGAGGCGCTCGGTTTCGGGGGTGACGACGCAGAACGTGACGGCGGCCATCAGTGCTGCGCCGCCCCGGCCTCCTTCGCTCGCTCCTGGGCCCGGCCTTCGAGCCAGAGGGAGACCGCGAGCGCGATCGCCCCGACCGTGATGGCGGAGTCCGCGACGTTGAAGGTCGGCCAGCGCGCGCCGCCGATCCCCACGTCTACGAAGTCCACGACGCCCTGGGCGCTGCGAATCCGGTCGATCACGTTGCCGACCGCCCCGGCACACACGAGGGCCAACGCGAGCAGCCGGAACCGGTCGCCCGGCCGCGCCGAGATCACCATGGAGCGCAGCACGAACAGCGCGACGATGGCGAGCGCGAAAAAGATCCAGCGCGAGTACGTCTCTCCGCCCAGGCACAGCCCGAACGCCGCGCACTTGTTGTAGACCAGGCGCAGCTGCACGAAGTCGCCGATGACCCGGACCGGCAGATGTCGCGCCAGCAGAGATTCTGCCAGGAGCTTGGTGACCAGATCGGCCACGACGACCGCCCCCGCGATCGTCCAGAACAGCCGGCGGTCAGCGGCGTTTTCCATCTTCTTCCTTCGCTTTGCACTTGATGCACAGGCGGGCGTGCGGCAGCGCGTCGAGTCGCTCGAAGCCGATCTCTTCGCCGCACTGCTCGCACTTGCCGAATTTCTCCGGCGCCTGAAACAGCCGCCGCAGCGCCTGGTTCACGTGCCAGAGGTAGCGCCCCTCCTGCGAGGCGAACAGGAACGCCTTCTCGCGCTCCATGGCGTCGGTGCCCTGATCGGCCATATGAAACGAGTAGCTCGAGAGGTCCCCATCGGACGCCTGCAGGCTCGAGTTGAAGGACTCGTCGTAGTAGCCGAGCTCCTTCATCACCCGGGCGCGCTCCTCGTGCAGGCGCTTCTCGAGGTGGGCCAGTTGTTTCTTATTCAGGCCGCCCTTGGTCGCCTTGGTTTTGGCTTTGGTCTTGGATTTCGTCGGCATTATCGCGTACCGCCCTTTCGTCCGTCATGTCGCCGCAGTGCAATCGTCACCCGGCGAGCCTCGATGTCAACTTCTCGCGTCACATCCGCTTCGTCCAGCACCGTACCGAGCACGAGCTTGCGCGCCAGCGTCTCACCTTCGACGAACCCCTGGAACGCCGACACGGCGGCGACGATCTCTGGCGCGCCCGCCACGCTGAGCTCGATGCGCGTGGTGTACTCGTACCCTGCTTCTTTGCGGAGGCGCTGGACGCGATTCACCAGCTCGCGCGCCAGGCCTTCCTGGATCAGATCGTCCGTCAGCCGCGGATCGACCGCGGCCACGTATGGGCCGTCCGCCTGCACCGCCCAGTCGCTCACCACCTCGCGCGTCACCAGCACGTCTTCGGGTCGGAACTCGAAGTCTCCGGACCGCACGGGGTCACCACGTTCCAGTGCCTCCAGCTGTTCCGCGGTGAGCTGGGACACTGCGGCGGCGGCCCGGGGCGTGTCCTTCCCGTAACGCTTGCCCAGGCTGCGGTATTCCGCTTTCCCCTTCAGCCGCACCAGTTCGTGGTCCGAGCCCGCCACTTCGATCGCCTTGGCGTTCACTTCAGCGGCCAGGATATCTAACAGGTCTGCCAAGGCCGGGCCGCGCACCTTCGCCGGGACCACCACCTGAACCTTGGCTACGGGCTGGCGTACGGGGAGCTGCTTGGTCTCCCGGGCGGCCCGCGCCAGGGAGGCGAGCTTCCGCACCGCCGCCATCGCCTGGAGCAGATCCGGGGCCCGCCGGCCCAGGTCGGTCGGGAAAGGCGCCAGGTGCACCGACGTGCCCACGAGCGCCCGGTGGATCCAGTCGGCAACGAACGGCGCCGCCGGGGCGAGCAGCCGCGTCGAGGTGACGAGGACCTCGTGCAGCGTCTCCAGCGCTACCGCGTCGGTGGCCCGGTCGGGCGCCCAGAAGCGCGGACGGTTCCGCCGGATGTACCAGCGGGACAGGTCTTCGCCGACGAAGTCCATGACTTCCCGCACGCCCGCGGTCACGTCGTACTCCGACCACGCCTGGCGCACCTCTCCCACCACTTCGTCGAGCCGCGCGAGCAGCCAGCGGTCCGCCGGTGGCCGTTTTTCGAACGCTGTCGCCGCGGCTTCCGCGGGCGGCTTCCAGTCCTCGGCGTAGCGCCGGAAGAACTCGTAGGTGCTGCGGAGCGCGTTGAGGAACCCGCCTGTCACGTCCGGGATCTGGCGGCGATCGAATCGCTTGGGCAGCCATACCTGGCTCTGGCCGAGCAGGTACAGCCGCACCGCGTCGGCCCCGTATTCCTCGATCACCTCCCACGGGTTCACCACGTTGCCGCGGCTCTTCGACATCTTCTGGCCCTGGGCGTCGAGCACGAGCTCGTTGACGATCACGTTCTTGTAGACGGACGCGTCGAACGCCGTGACGCCGATGGCGAGGAGCGAGTAGAACCACCCCCGCGTCTGATCCACGCCTTCGCAGATGAAGTCGGCCGGGAAGTGCGCCTTGAAGTCGGCCTGGTGCTCGAACGGGTAGTGCCACTGGGCGTAGGGCATGGCACCCGAATCGAACCAGGCGTCGATCACCTCGGGCACGCGGCGCATCGTGCCGCCACATTGCTTGCACCGCCACGTGTACTCGTCGATGTACGGCTTGTGCGGATCGAAGTCCTTCGGCATGCGCTTGCCCCAGCGCTCCCCGAGGTCGGCGTAGGAGCCGATGACTTCGCGGTGCTCCGCATCGGCGTCGCACTCCCACACGTTGAGTGGCGTGCCCCAGTAGCGGTCGCGCGACAACGCCCAGTCCACGTTGTTCTCGAGCCACTCGCCGAATCGCCCGCTCCCCACCTCGGGCGGGTGCCACGCGACCTGCGCGTTCACCTCGAGCATGCGGGCTTTCGCCGCCGTGGTGCGGACGAACCAGGAGCTGCGCGCGTAATACATCAGCGCCGAGTCGCAGCGCCAGCAGAACGGATAGGTGTGCGTGTACGGCAGCGTCTCGAGCCAGCGCCCCTCGTGCTTCAACCGCTCGATGATCAACCGGTTGGTGTCCTTGTCGGTCACGAGCTTGCCGTTGATCTCGGGCCAGCGCGTGTCCTGGAAGGTGCCGTCGGGGGCGACCGGGTTCACGAACGCGAGCCCGTACTGCTGAGCCACGGCATAGTCGTCGGCGCCGAACGCCGGGGCCATGTGCACCAGTCCGGTTCCCTCTTCCGCCGAGACGAAGGCGCCGGCCACGACGAGAGCCCGTTGGCCCTCCTGTGGCAGCGGTACGACCTCGAGCGGCCGCAGGTATTTCTGCCCCACCAACTCGCGCCCGCGGTAGCCCGCCACCCGTTCCGCCGCGGCCAGCGGCTTGCCGCCCACGTGCACGTGCGCCGCGCGATCGGCGGCCACGACGTAGCGCACCCCGTTCACCTCGTACTCCCCGTACTCGAGGTCCGGGTGCACCGCGACCGCGACGTTCGCCAGCAGCGTCCATGGGGTGGTGGTCCAGATCACCAGCTGCCGGTTGGGATCGCTCGCGAGCGGGAACGTGACGAACACCGAGTTCGTCTGGACTTCCTCGTAGCCGAGCGCGAGCTCATGCGACGACAGGGCCGTACCGCAGCGCGGGCAGTACGGCAGCACCTTGTGGCCCCGGTACAGCAGCGCCTTGTCGTACAGCCGCTTGAGCAGCCACCACACCGTCTCGATGTAATCGTTGGTGTAGGTGATGTAGGGGTGCTCGTAATCCAGCCAGTAGGCGATTCGCTCCGACAGCGCCTCCCAATCGGCCTTGTACTTGAAGACATTCTCGCGGCACAGCCGGTTGAATTTCTCGACGCCGTACGCTTCGATCTGCTTCTTGCCCGAGATGCCGAGCATGCGCTCGACTTCGATCTCGACGGGAAGGCCGTGCGTGTCCCACCCGGCGATGCGCGTGACGCCCTGCCCCAGCATCGTATGGTAGCGGCACACGAGATCCTTGATGGTGCGCGCGAATACGTGATGGATGCCCGGGCGTCCGTTGGCCGTGGGCGGCCCCTCGTAAAACACGAACGGCGGTCCGTACCGGGCGGCCTCCTGCGTCTTCTGGAACAAGCGCTCGTGCTTCCACGCCCCGAGCAGCTGCTTCTCCAGCGCGTCGGCCGAGAGCTGGGGGTCGAAGAGCGGGTACGTCATCAGTTGAGGCGCTCCAGCACGCCGCCCACCAGGGCGGTGAGCGCGGGCTCCGCCGCCCGCGCCACCGCGATGATCTGCTCCACTGAGGTCGGCGCGAGCGCGTCCGGGAGGCCCTGATCGGTGATGATCGATACCCCGAGCACCTTCATCCCCATGTGCACTGCCGTGATCACCTCCGGCACGGTGCTCATGCCGACGACGTCCGCCCCCATGGCGCGGAGCATCCGGTACTCCGCGCGGGTCTCGAGATTCGGTCCGGACACGGCGACGTAGACCCCTTCGCGCAGCGTGATGCCCCGCTCCAGGGCCACGCCGCGCGCCAACGCGCGGAGGCCCGAGTCATACGCCTCCGACATATCCGGGAACCGGGGGCCGAGCCGGTCGTCGTTCGGCCCCACGAGGGGATTCGCGCCCAGCAGGTTGATGTGATCCGCGATCAGCATGAGATCGCCCGGATTCCACAGGGGGTGCATGCCGCCGCACGCATTGGAGACCAGCAGCGTCCGCGCGCCGAGCCGTTCGAGCACCCGCACGGGCAATCCGATTTGCTGTGGCGTGTAGCCCTCATAGACGTGAAACCGTCCCCGCATCGCCACCACCCGCCGTCCCGCCAGGGTCCCGACGAGCAGCTCCCCGGCATGGCTCTCGACGGTGGAGAGGGGGAATCCCGGGATCTCGCCGTACGGGATCCGCGTCTCCACCGCCACCGCGTTCGCGAGCCCCCCGAGCCCGGTGCCCAGGATGATCGCGGCGTCGGGAACGGCTTTCGTCCGCGCCCGCACGGCGCGGACCGCCTCGGCGATCATCCGCCCCGCTGGCCGTCCAGTGCGCGCAGCTCGGCGAGCTGGCGCTCCAGCAGCGCGCGAAATCCCGCCACGTACGCCTGGAACTGGCGCTCGACGTCCGCGCTTTGGCGCCGCACCTCGCCCTGCGCGGCGCGCGCATCTTCGACCACCCGCAGCGCCTCCGCCTCCGCTTCGCGCACGATGACCTGAGCCTCGCGCTGTGCCGCCGCGCGCGTCTCTTCACGCAGCTGTTGCGCCGCGACCAGCGCCTCGTTCATCGCGCGCTCGCGCTCCCGGTACACGCCCAGCTGCTCACCGAGCGCCGCCAGCCGTTCCTCGAGCACCGACTTCTCGCGCAGGATCCGCTCCAGTTCGTCGGCCACGCGCACGCGGAAGTCCTCGACGCCGAGCGGCTCGTAGCCGCGCAGGCTGCGGCGGAACTCCTGCTTCCGCACGTCGTGGGGCGTGAGGTGGAACGCGTCGCCGCTCACGTCGCCGCCCGATCCCGCGGACCGAACAGGACGGTGCCCAAGCGGATCACCGTTGCCCCCTCCTCGACCGCTACGCCGTAGTCCACGGACATCCCCATCGAGAGCGTCGGCAGCCATAAGCCCTCCTCCTGCAAGCCGTCCCGCAGTACGCGCAGGTCCCGGAACGTCCGGCGCTGCACGTCCTGATCGTCGGTGAACGGCGCGATCGTCATCAAGCCTTCGAGCGCGAGGTGCGGCTGCGCCGCGATGCGGTGCGCCAACCTCGGCGCGTCGGCCGGCGCGCAGCCGCTCTTCTGCGCTTCGCCCGCCACGTTTACCTGCAGCAGCACGCGCTGCTTCGCGCCGTGTGCCGCCCCCCCCGCACGCTTGTCGAGCTCGTCCGCGAGCTCCGCCGAGTCCAGCGAGTGAATCAGCGCGAAGCGCCCGGCCACGTGCTTTGCCTTGTTGCGCTGCAGGTGCCCCACCAGATGCCACGTCGCCCGCCGGCCGGCGGGCGTGTCGAGCTTGTCCAGCGCTTCCTGCACCCGGTTCTCCCCTACGTCGGTGAGTCCGGCGGCGAGCGCCGCCTCCACCGCGTCCAACCCGAAGCCCTTGGTGACGGCGACGATCGTGACCGGCTCGGTGCGACTCGCCGTCGCCTGACGCCGCGCGATCTCGGCCCGCACGTGCGCCAGCCGCCCGGGCAGGGCGCCAAAATTCATAACCGCAAAAACTAGCCCGGAGCCCAGCCTGAAACAATCGGGGGGGTCAGCTGGCTGGTGCGGTAACTCGTTCCCCGCCTTCGAGGTGCGAGATCGCCCCGGACAGGAGATCGCGCACCTGAGGCGCGGTGAGATGGCGGTGCAGCAGCCCGTGGCTCGCGATGGAGATCGTCGACGTTTCTTCCGACACGACGAGCACCGTCGCATCGGTTTCCTCGGAGAGACCGAGCGCCGCGCGGTGACGGGTGCCGAGTGACTTGTCGGCGACCTTGAATTGGGTGAGGGGCAGCACGCAGCCGGCGCCGATGATGCGGTCGCCGCGCACCAGCACGGCGCCGTCGTGCAGCGGGGAGTACGGCGTGAAGATCGTCGTCAGGAGATCGGCGGAGACCTTCGCCTCCATGGGCACCCCCGACGAGATGAATTCCTCGAGACCGATGTCGCCTTCCACGGCGATGATGGCGCCCGTGCCCGCCCGCGACAGGCGGTCCATCGCCTCGGCAATCTCCTCGGCCACCGACTGGCGCTCGCTCTGGGAGAAGCGCCGCATCAGGCGGGACTGGCCCAGCCGCGCCAACGCGTTCCGCAGCTCCGGCTGGAACACGACCACGGCCGCGAACGCGCCGAAGGTGAACACATAGGAGAGCAGCGCGCTGATCATGGTGAACTTGGCGAGCAGCGCCCCGAAGTAGGCGACCGACAGAATCATCACGCCGACGACGATCGACATCGCCCGCGTCCCCACGAGGAACAAGAGGAAACGATAGATCACGAACGCGACGAGAATGATCTCGACCACGTCCGGCCAGAACCGGGGGATGAGGAACTGGTAGGCTTCGAGGTTCAATTTGGGCTCGTGGTCGCACCGGCCACTTGCAGCGCCTCGCGCGCAAGCGCCGCGTCGTGCACCCGGAACAGGCGGGCGCCGCGTTCCCACGCGAGGGCGCACGCCACGGCCGTCGCGCGGTCGCGATCCTCGACCGGCCGCCCGGTGGCGGCCCCGAGGAACCGCTTGCGGGACGGTCCCACCGCTACAGGATAGCCCAAGCCGACGACGGTTGCCAGCTCATCGAGCAGGCGGAAGTTCTGCTCGGGGGTCTTCGCGAACCCGAAACCCGGGTCCACGACGATCCGCTCCCGCGCTACGCCCCCTGCCTCCGCCCGGGCCGCCGCCGCACCCAGCTCCGCCGCCACCTCCGCCGCCACGTGCTGGTACATGGCGAGCGAGTCCATCGTGCCCGGCGTGCCGCGCATGTGCATCAGGATCATTCCGGCCCCGGCGGCGCTTACCACGCCCGCGAGCGCCACATCGAACGCGAGCCCCGACACGTCGTTCACGACCGCGGCCCCGGCGGCGAGCGCGGCGCGTGCCACCGCGGCCTTGCGAGTATCCACCGAGACCGGGCCCAGGCCCCGGCGCACCAGCTGCTCGATCACGGGCGCGACCCGCCCGATCTCTTCGTCCACCGCCACCGGCGCGGCCCCGGGGCGGGTGGACTCACCGCCCACGTCCAGCAGCTCGCACCCGTCCGCCACCAGCCGCTCCGCCTGCCCCACCGCCCGATCTAGAGTCGCGAAGCGGCCGCCATCGGAGAAGGAGTCCGGAGTCACATTCACGATGCCGATGAGCACGGGATGATCGAGATTCAGAACGCTGTTCCCACCCAGGGCCCAACGGCGCGGCGGGTCGGCGTAGTTCGCGAGGAAGCGGCCCAGCTCCGGCGCCAACCGCTCGAGCCCGGGCGGCAGGCGGTCGGGGCGCGCGAGCGGCGCCAGCCGGCTGGCGGGGGCCCCTACCAGCGCCCATCCAGCGCCCGTGAGCACGTCGGCGCCGGCCTTCGCACCCCAGCGCACCAGGCCTTCGCGCTCTGCTTCGGTGATCTCTTCGAGAAGGACGACCAGCGCCTGCATGCCGGTTGCGGCGAACCAGGCGGGCTGCGTTTCCCAGCCGCGGGCCGCGAGCGCCGCGCGCACCGCTTCCGGGGTGTGCACGGCGAGCGCGGTCAGTTTCACCGCGGGGCGCGCCTCAGGTGGCGTGCAACTCGCATCCGAGCCTCGCGGGCTACGAGGCCCGCAGCGCGTTGACGATGTTGAGTCGCGCGGCCCGCACTGCCGGGAGGAAGCCGCCGACCACGCCCATCACCACGGCGAAGACCAGGGCGCGCGCGACCACGCCGGGCGACAGTGCGAACCCGAACCCGATCTCCGAGAAACTCTGGAAATTGACGACCGAAATCCGCTCGAAGGACAGCAGCGCGGCCAGCGCGACCCCGAGGGCACCGCCTACGAGCGCGAGCACCACGGACTCGACCAGGAACGCTCCCAGGACGCTCCGTCGCCTGAACCCGAGGGCTCGAAGAGTGCCCACTTCGACCGTACGGTTCGCGACCGCCGCGTACATCGTGATCATCGCCCCGATCATGGCGCCGAAGCTGAAGATCGTGGTCACCACGATTCCGAGCGTCCGAATGAACGTCGCGAGCGTCTTCGACTGTTCCTGGTAGTAATCCCGCTCGTGCTTGAGCTCGACGTACTGCATGCGAGGGTCGGCCTGGAGTCGGGCTTTGAGCTGGTCGAAGCCACCGGGCTGGGCGAGGTGGAAGGTCAGGGACGAGTATACCGGGCGTCCGAACGCCTGCATGAACTGGTCGGCGTCACCCCAGATCTCCGAGTCGAAGGCCGTGCCGCCCGCGTCGGCGATGCCGACTATCGTCCAGCGGTCGCCCCCGAAGGCGAGCTCCCCGCCGAGGGCCACGCCCTTGAACAGCGTCGCGATGCCCTTCCCCACCACGACTTCGTGAGTGCCGAACTGGAAGGGCCGTCCCTGGACGATATGGACCCCGGGCCGGAGCTGCGACGCCCGGGGCGAGACGCCCCGAATCGATACGTTCCCGAGGGCGTTGCTCTTCTTCTTGTACAGGTCGATGACGAGAACCACCTCCCGCGACAAGAGCGCCCGACCTTCACTCCCCCGCGCCACGCCACTCTCGGCTTCGAGGACGTCCGCCGTGGCCCGGTCGACCTGACTCGAGAGCTCAGAGGTGGCCGAGCGCCTGAGCACGATCACGTTGTCGGGCGAGCCCGTCTCGATCAGGGCCGCCTCCAGGCCGCGGGCGAGCATGAGCACCCCGGCGAACACGAATACGACGAGCGCTACGCCGCCGACCGTGAGCGCCGTGGTGAGGCGACGTGCCCAGAGGCTCCGCCAGATATACGAGAACGGGATCCGCATCACGGCGGCCTATCCCACCGTCCGCAGGCCGACCACGATCGGCATGCGCATGACGCGGTTGGCCGGGATGGCCCCGGCGGCGAGCCCGGCGAGGAGGGCCGCGCCGATTCCGAGCGCCATGGTGAGGGGCGCGACGTTGATCACCGGGAAGAAGGTCGGGAGCGCCTTTGCGAACCCTTTCACAATCGGGAACGTGAGCAGCAGCCCGAGCACGCCTCCCGAAAGCGAGATCACGAGCGCTTCGCCGAGCACGAAGCCCGCGAGGTGGCGACCCGAGAAGCCAAGGGTCTTCAGGACCGCGTACTCGCGGGTCCGCTCCCGGACCGACATGATGATCGTGTTGGCGAGGACGAGTAGGATGATCCCGACGATCACGACCGAGATCACCTGCAGCGACGTAATGATCGCCGACGACATCTGGACGAAGCTCTGCTGGAATTCGCGCTCACTCTCCGTCTTCGTCGGCGAGCGCGAGTTCACGAACTGCGTGTCCACCGCCGCCGCGACCCGCGCCATTGCGTCGGGCGATCCGACGCTCATGACGTAAAACCCGGCGTCCACCGGCCGGCCGGGCTCCCGCTGGCGGACTTGCTCGTAGAGGTAGTCGTACTGGAAGAACATTTGGGTCTCATCCGTCGACGGGTCCCGACCGGTATAGATCCCGCGGACGACCCACTGCCAGCTGCCGGGATAGATATCCCCTTCCATCGTGATGACGTCACCGAGCTTGAAGCCGTGCTGCTGGGCCAGCTTGCGCCCGATGACGCAGGCGCTGCGCTCCTTCTTGAACGCCGCCAACTGGTCCGGCGGCAGCTGGAACTCCGGGTAGAGGCTGAAATAGGTCTCGGGGTCGACCGCGAACCGGGGCCAGAAGTTCTTGAAGTCGTTCGCGTCCCCGTACACGCCCCCGAACCAGTTGGCCCACGAGACCGCCGTGACGCCCGGGACCCTAGCGATCTCGTTCCGGTACGGCAGGGGAATCGGAAAAATGAGTGACACCCGATGGCGGGTGATCATGCGGTTCGCGGCCGCTCCCGTGACGCCCGCGTTCCAGGCGCCCACGATGGTGCGGATCAGGCCGAACGCCATCACCGCCGTGGCGATCCCGAGCATCGTGAGCGCCGTGCGGAGGCGATGCCGGAATAGGTTCTTGAAGACGAGTCGCAGCAGCTTCACGGCCGGTCCCTCATTGCAGTTCGCCCTTGTCGAGGTGGCGCACCAGGTGCGCGCGCTCGGCGGCGTGCGGGTCGTGCGTCACCATCACGACGGTCTTCTTGAATTCCTTGTTCAACCGCTCGAGCAGCGTGAGCACCTCCTCGGCGGACTTGCGATCGAGGTCCCCCGTCGGCTCGTCCGCCACGAGGATCGTGGGATCGCTGGCGATGGCCCGCGCGATCGCCACGCGCTGCTCCTGGCCGCCCGAGAGCTGCCGCGGATAGTGGCCCATCCGGTCGGTGAGGCCGACCAGGGCGAGCGCCGTCTCGACGTGCTTCTTGCGCTCGGCCCTGGACAGCGGCGCCAGGAGCAGCGGCAGTTCGACGTTCTCAAAGGCGGTGAGCACGGGCAGCAGGTTGTAAAACTGAAACACGAACCCAATGTGCGTGGCGCGCCAGCGGGCCGCCTCTGATTCGCTCAATTTGGTGACGTCCGTGCCGGCGACCGCCACCGACCCCGCGTCGGGACGATCGATCCCCGCGATCAGATTCAGCAGTGTGGTCTTGCCGGACCCCGAGGGGCCCATCAAGCCGAGGAACTCCCCTTCGGGCACGTCGAGCGAGATGTCGCGTAGCACGGGAATCGCCATGCTGTCGCGTCGATAGGACTTGGAAACACCGCGGACCTGCACGATCGGGTTGGGCATTGACTCCTCTACTGCACGGTGACTTTGGCGCCGCCACGCAGGCGGGCGCTCACGCTGTCGACCACCTGAACCCCGGGACGCAATCCTTCGCGGATGGCCACGGACGCCCCTACACTCCGGCCCACCACCACCGGCACCTCCAACGCCCGGCCGCTCTCCACGACGAAAACGACACTGCGTCCGTTTCGCTCGGCGACCGCGGTGCTCGGGACCACCAGGACCGGCTGAGTGTCCACGACGGCGCGCGACGGGCGGGGCTGGAAATGGACCTTGGCACTCATCTCCGGCAGTACCCGGGCGTCATAGGAGCGGAAGGCCACTTTGACCTGCACGGTCGCTTTGGCGCGATCCGCGGTCGGCACGATCCTGGCCACGACCCCCGCGTACCGCTCGTCGGGATAGGCGTCGAGGACGATCTCGCAGGGCTGCCCCGCGCTGATGGCTTCGAGGTTCGATTCGGCCACGTCCGCCTCGACCTGGAGCGAGCGCAGGTCGGCGATCGTGACCACGGCGCTCTTGGAGAATGCGCTCGCGGCGAGCGGCGCCACCACCTCCCCGATGTCGGCGTTCTTCGTCAGCACCGTGCCGTCGAAGGGCGCGCGGATCACCGTATTCTCGAGCGACACTTGCGCGGCGAGGACCGCGGCCTCTGCGGCGGCGATGCTGGCTTTCACCCGTTCGTACCGAGCCTCCGCTGCGTCCACACTCGCCTGCGACGAGGCCCCGCTGTCGGCGAGGAGCCGCTCCCGCGCCAGCGACCGTTGCGCATCGTGCAGCTCCGCGCGACTGACCTGGAGGTTGGCCTGGGCCTGCGCGAGCTGGGCGTTGACGTCGGCGTCTTCGATCCGGGCGATCACCTGCCCCGTCCGGACACGGTCGCCTTCCACGACGCCGAGGTAGACCAGCCGGCCCGTGCCCTTCGAAGCGACGGCGGCCTTCCGCTGCGCCACGACGTATCCACTCGCGACGAGGACGGCGCCGGCACGCATCGGAGACACCATGGTCGCGGGTGTCAGGCGCACGGGCAGCGCAGCTCTGAGGGCGCCCCCGGTAATCACGAAGACCCCACCGACCACCAGGATGGCAGCCGTGGGCAACCCGATCAGGAGCCAGCGCCGGACTTGCCCCGCCGGCCCGGCCTCCGTGGCCTCGGGCGAGCGGTTGATCCGTAGAGCCGCGAGGTCCGCGTTCTTCGCTTCCATAGGCCTCAATCCTAACACGTCCGGCAACGCCAGGTAGGACCAGCGGTGAGGGCGGCGGAGCTGTTGTCTTGGGGACTTGTGGGGACTACGCCCCGGCGGGTTCGGGGGGCGGGCTGCCCAGGACAGGACCGCGTGCCGGCGTCTTCTCGCGCGTGGTCCCCTCGGCCGAGGGCGCGGCGGGCGCGGCCGGAGGCGGCGGCACCGGCGGCAACGGCTTGCCGGCCACGACCATCTCGACCTCTTCCCGGTCGAGCGTCTCGCGCTCGAGCAGGGCGGCGGCGAGACGGTCGAGCGCGTCGCGGCGCTCGAGCAGCACCGTCTTGGCGCGCTCGTACGCGTCGCCCAGGATGCGCTTCACCTCGGTGTCGACCAGCTCCGCGGTCCGCTCGGAGATCTCGCGCCGCTGCACCACTTCGCGACCCAGGAAGATCTCCGCCTCCCGGTCGCCGATCGCAATCGGCCCAATCGTGTCGCTCATGCCGTATTGCGTCACCATGCGGCGCGCGACGTCGGTCGCGTGCTGGATGTCCTGCGCGGCACCGGTCGTGACCTTCTCCGGGCCGAACACCAGCTCCTCGGCGACCCGACCGCCGTAGGCCATGGCGAGGCGCGACAGGATGGACTGCTTGGTGTACTTGTGCAACTCCTCCTCGGCGAGGTACGCCGTAATTCCCAGCGCACGGCCGCGCGGAATGATCGTGACCTTGTGCAGTGGATCCGAACCCGGGACGCTTAGCGACACCAGGGCGTGCCCCGCCTCGTGGTAAGCGATGAGGCGCCGCTCCTCGTCGGACAAGACCCGACTGCGGCGCTCCAGCCCGAGCATCACCTTGTCCTTGGCATCCTCGAGATCCCGCATGTCCACGACGGCCTTGTTGCGGCGGGCGGCGAGCAGCGCGGCCTCGTTCACGATGTTCGCAAGCTCGGCGCCGGCCAGACCGGCCGTACCGCGCGCGATGCGCTCCAGGTCCACGCCCGGCGCGAGGGGAATCTTGCGCGTGTGCACGCGCAGGATCTGCTCCCGCCCCTTCACGTCCGGCATGTCGACCACGATCTGGCGGTCGAAGCGCCCCGGCCGCAACAGCGCCGGATCGAGGATGTCGGGCCGGTTGGTGGCCGCGAGCAGGATGACCCCGTCGTTCGACTCGAAGCCGTCCATCTCCACCAGCAGCTGGTTGAGGGTCTGCTCGCGCTCGTCGTGCCCGCCGCCCAGCCCGGCGCCGCGGTGCCGCCCGACCGCGTCGATCTCGTCGATGAAGATGATGCACGGCGCGTGCGCCTTGCCCTGCTCGAACAGGTCGCGCACGCGCGAGGCGCCCACCCCCACGAACATCTCCACGAAGTCCGACCCCGACATCGAGAAGAACGGCCGGCCCGCCTCGCCCGCGACCGCCTTGGCGAGCAGCGTCTTCCCCGTTCCCGGCGGGCCGACGAGCAGGGCGCCCTTGGGGAGCCGCCCGCCCAACCGCTGGAACTTCTGGGGGTCTTTCAGGAAGTCGATGATCTCCTCGAGCTCCTGCTTCGCCTCGTCCGCGCCGGCGACGTCGGCGAAGGTCACCTTGGGCGTGTCGCCCGCGAGCAGCTTCGCCTTCGACTTGCCGAAGGCGAAGGCGCGGTTCCCGCCCTGCTGCATCTGGCGCAGCATGAAAATCAGCAGGCCGAAGATCAGCAGGTACGGGAGGAAGCTGAAGAGGAATACGCCGAACGACTGCTTTTCCTCGCGGGCGCGCACGTCTACGCCCTTGTTGCGCAGCGTGGCGACCCACGTGTCGTTCGACTCGAACGGCAAGAGCGTCGTGAAGTGGTCGTAGTTCCGCCCGCGGACGGGCACGGGGGTCTTGAAGCCGCCCTTCACCTGCTGCCGCTCGGTGATCTCGACGGTGTCGACGTTGGCCTTGTCGAGCTGCTCGGTGAATTGCGAGTAGGAGATCTCCGCCGTCTCCTGTCGCCGGTTCGCCGCGAACTGAACGAGCGCGATAGAGCCCACGATCAGCAGCGCCCAAAACGAGAGCGTGCGGAGCGTCCGGGTCCAGTTGAACTCGCGCGGCGGCGGGATGCGGTTGGCCATCAGGTCAAACTCGCTACGTACGGCAGGTGACGGAAGTTTTCGGCGTGATCGAGCCCGTACCCCACGAGGAACACTCGCGGAGCGTCGAACCCGATGAATGCCGGCTCGAGCTCGAGATGCTCGGCCAGATGCTTATGCAACAAGGCACAGATTTCCAGGCTCCGTGGCGCTCGCTCGCGCAGCAGCGCCACCAGTCGGTTGAGGGTCTTTCCCGTATCGACGATATCCTCCACCAGGAGGATATGCTTACCCCGCAACTCGGTCTCCGGATCGTACAACAAGCGGACATTCCCGCTCGAGATCGTATCGTTGCCGTAGCTCGCCGCCACCAGGAAGTCCACCTGGAGCGGCCGCTCGATGCGCCGCACGAGATCGCTCAGGAAAATGAAGCTTCCCTTGAGGAGACCGAGCACCAGCAGCTCACCGTCGGGGTACGCCGCAGTGATCTCCTGGCCGAGCTCGCGGACCCGGCGCGCGATCGTCTCCTCGTCGAAGACGATCCGCTTGAGCTCACGTCCGCCCGTCTGCTTGAGGCTCGCCGTGCTTGGTAACATCCACCCGTACCGCCCGGGTTCCGGGCCGCGGGAGATCGTCAGCACTCCGGCAGATGCCCGGCACCCACAGAATGGTTTCGCCGCGGGCAACGATCGGATAACCGGACCGGTCGCTGCGCGGCACTCGCGCTTCCATCAACATCCGCCGCAGCGGCCGTCGCCCAATGCCGCCGAGCGGAACCAGCCGGTCGCCCGGACGGGGCGGCCGCACTTCCCAGTTCGCTCCCGCGATCCACGTCGTCCAGTCCGTTCGCGGCAGCCGGGCCGGCGCCGGATCGGGAGTCCACACCACGCGAAACTCGCCGAACACCGCACTGCCCCGCTCCCCGGTGGGGACGACTTCCACGGCGGCGTCGGTGACCGCGCGGGTCACCCGCAGGCGATCGAACGCCACCTCCGCCATCCAGCCGTCCGCCAAGGACAGCCGCCGCCCGGATGGGCGGCGCGCCAACTCGACCAGCTGACGTGCGCGCCGCACCCCAAGCACGAGTCCGGCACGCCGCGCCGCGGCCCGCAGCAGCACCGCGGACAGGACGTCATCATAGCGGGCCAAACCCCCCCGGGCAACTTCGATGCGGTGCGGCTCGACGCGCAGTCCAAGATCGGGCAGATGGTCGAGGACGCTGTCCCAGGCGTGCCGCTCGCGCGCCGCGGCATGCCCCGCGCGCAGCACGTCGTCGCTCGCGCGCGGCCCCAGCCGCTGCGCGACGAGCGGCAGCAGCACGCCGCGCACCCAGCTGCGCACGTGTCGCGGGTCGCGATTCGCGGGATCGTCGTGCACCGGGAGACCGAGCTCGGCGACGTGCGCCACGAGCCGCGCCTTCGCAAACGGAAGCAACGGCCGCACCAGGCCGCCGCGCCCACGTGCGGGGATCCCGGCCAGACCCGCCGGTGCGCTCCCCTTCAGGACCCGGAGCAGAATCGTCTCGACCTGATCGTCGCGGTGATGCGCGGTGAGCAGGTAGCGTGCGCCGTGCCGGCGCTGCACCTCACCGAGCCAGGCGTAGCGCGCGCGGCGTGCTACCGTCTCCGTGGCGTCAGGACCGAGACTCAGCTGCCCCACCTCGCACGGCACCTTGTAGCGCTCGGCCAGCTGCGCGACCACCCCAGCGACGACCCCGCTATCCGATCGAATGCCGTGATCGACGTGGGCGACGACGAGCTTCAGGCCGAGCTCGGGGGCGAGGGCGTGCAGCAGATCGAGCAATGCGACGGAGTCGGCGCCGCCTGACACCGCCAGCACCGCGGTCCCGGGCTCCGCGAGGAGGCGGGTGCGCGAGAGGTGATGGCGGAGGCGCGACAGCAGCGACGTCATCCTGTAGTATAAATGATTGGCGGATCGGCTGCGGGCGCGCGCCTTGCCCGCCGCTCCGGCACGGCCGTAATTATGGCCATGCCAATCCTGCAGCCCGACCAGATCTACCAGCTGCTGCGCAACTTGACCTCGCCCGTCGTGGCGATCACCTCCGAGCGCGGTGGCAAGCGCAACGCCATGATCGCCGACAGCGCCGTGCGCGCGTCGATCGTGCCCACGATACCGCGCGTGTCGGTCTACATCCACAAGTTCAACTACAGCCACGACCTGATCTTCGAGACCGGCCGCTTCGTGCTGCACCTGCTACGCGACGACCAGTTCGAGCTGATCCACCGCCTGGGCTTCGCGAGCGGGCGCACGCGCGACAAGCTCGCCGGCGTCCCGCACCGGCTGGGCACATTGGGCGTGCCCGTGCTCGACGAGTGTTACGCGCACTTCGAGTGCCGCGTGGCGAACGTCATGGATACCGGGAGCTCCACCTGCTTCCTGGGCGACGTGGTCGAGGTGGGTCACGGAGCCGCGAGCCGCGCGACGGGCGCGGTCATGACGGCCGCTCATTTCCGCGCCAACATGCCGCCGGAGTGGCGGGGCGAGTACGAAGCGCTGCTGCGCGCGGCGCAGGCATACGCCGCGGAGCGCTCGCGCGACATCCGGCCGGTGGTGTGGAAGGGACTCGAGGGCGGCTAGGCGCGCGGGCCGCTGCTCACAGCCTGATGGATACCCTTACGCCGAGTCCCCTTCCGGGCGGCGCGAAGCCGACCTGGACTGGGGTTTCGTAGACTTGCTCCCACCGCTCGCTGCGGACGAAGACGCCGACGAGGGCGCCGAACAGGAGGCCGGTTCCGCCGAGCAGTAAGGCGCCGCCGCCCGCGCCGGGGCAAAGGAAGTCTCCCGAGCAGCTCCCCCCCAGGGCCGCACCAGCCGCGCCCCCGGCCACCAGCCCCACGAGCGCGCCGGTGCCGGCGTGGCCATGGCGGCCCAGGCTGGCTTCGACGCCGGCAATCCCGCTTCGAGAGAACGCGGCGGGTGGCACATCCGGCCGCGGCCGGATGCGCAACGAATCACGGTCCTGGGTCACGAGCACTCCCACGGTGCTGCGGCCGGACTCAAGCGTGAGACGCACGCGCTCGCCCGGGTCGATCTTCAGAGTGTCCTGGGCGGCGACCGCAGGCGCGAGGGCACAGAGTGCAACCAGCAGCGGCGTGGTGTGGCGCATTCCGACCTCCAGGTCAGAGATGGTGTGAACCTGGAGTGAGTCGGTCAAGGGGGGGTCAAGAAATAGCGGCGGTCGGACTCGAACCGACGACCCGCGGATTATGATTCCGCTGCTCTAACCAGCTGAGCTACGCCGCCGAGGTTGTGGCGCTTGAACTTACATTCGCCGGGGGAGGCGTGGGAGCCCACGACTGTCCCGTATTGGTGGCGCGGTGCTTGGAGCAGCTAGTCGCACGTCCGCGTCCATGGCACCACGTCGAGTCGCTTGAACGGGATCGGCTTCCCGCTGCGCTCGCACCGCCCGTACTCCTCCGGCCTCTTGTAAAGCCGCTCCAGCGCGGCGTCGATCTCGGCAAGCTCCGCGGTCTCGCGCGCGGCGTTCACGACATCCAACTCTTGGTCTGCGGTGTCCGTCCCCCGATCTCCCGGCTCCTGTTGAACCGTGTCGCGGGTTGCGCGATTGTAGCGCGCGAGCGCATCCACGACCCGTGTACGCTCCTCGAGCAGGCGAGCCTCCAGATGCTTCCGTTGTGTCGGCGTCAGCGCCATACTCCCTCCCCCTGGGAGATAGCCGCGCTCCGTGCGAGTCGCAAGCACTGCGACGCCACAACATCGAGTCATGACGCGCCACGCCCCAGCTCAACGGCCAGCCACGCCCGCGCCGCCCGCAGCTCCCGCTTGACGGTCGCGAGCGAGACACCCAGGGCTTCCGCCGTCTCCTCGAGCGACAGTCCGCTGAAGTAGCGCTGCTCGAGGATCCGGCTGCGTCGCTCGTCTACGCTTGCGAGGCGTTGCAGCGCCTCATCGAGCTCAATCGTGGGCTCGACCGCGTCATCTGAAATCCAGGTGGCCTCATCGACATTCACCGACGCAATGCCGAGCCCCCGTTTCGTTGCCCGGCGCGCGCGCGCGTGGTCGACCAGAATGCGGGAGGGTGCCTCCGAACCGTGGGGTCCCCGACACACCCGTTGCGCCGATCCCACATATGCCGTCTGGGAGCCCTAGAGATCGGGCCTAAGCGGCCTCATTGAGCAGCAGCGACGCGGTGCGACGCTTGCATGCTTGTAGAGCAGCCAATGAGAGCGCTACGAGTTGTCCTGCTGACCGCGCTGGTCGCCGGTTGTCACTTCGACAAGCTCTTCAACAGCTCCGGCGGCAGCGCGGCGTCCCGCGGAAGCGGGGGCCCCCCGGCTGCGACGCACCTGATCTTCCTGACGCAGCCGAGCGATGCCGCGGCGGGAGCGAAGATCATGCCCCCCGTGCGGGTCGCGGCACAGGACGACCAGGACAGGGTCGTCACGACGTTCAGTGGCACGATCTCGATCGCCATCGGCCAGAACGGAAGCCTGCTCGTCGGCCACTTGAACGGGACGACGAGCGTCGCCGCGGTAAACGGCGTCGCCACATTCGCCGATCTGAGTATCGATCAGCCGGGGGTCAGCGACTACACCCTGGTGGCAAGCAGCTCCCCGCTGGCGAGCGCCCAGAGTGCGCCCTTCAAGGTCACGGGGCCCTGATGCGCTGCCCCCGCTGCACCCTCAGCGAGCTGTCCGACGCCGCCGCTACCTGCTGGCTGTGCGGCTACTCCGGCGGGACCGTGGCCGTCGAGGAAGCGCCCACGCCCGAGCCGAGCGAGCTCGACGCGCGGCGCGAGTTGGCGCCCGAGCTCCGGATCGACAGCCTGCTCGAGCGGCCACCCGGCCCAATCGTCTACCTGGCCCGTGACGCCGACGAGCGGGTGCTGGCCGTGAAGGTCCTGCCACGCGCCGAGGTCGGTCCGGCGGGGGATCACTTCCACGCCGCGGCCGAGGCTGCGGCGCAGCTCGATCACCCGCACATCGTCCCGGTCTACCGTCACGGCGCCACCGAGAACTTCCTGTGGTGCGCCACCAAGTATGTCGAAGGCCGCTCGCTCGCGAGCATGCTGCAAACCGACGGGCCGCTCGAACGCTCGGCCTGCCTGCGAATCTTGGAGCAGGTCGCGAGCGCTCTGGACTACGCGCACCGCCGCGGCGTGACCCACGGCGCCCTGACCCCCGACTCCATCATCGTGGACGCCAACGAGTGGGCGCTGGTGGGCGACTTCGCGATGCGGGGGTTGGTCGACCCGGCGCCAGACGGTGCCCGCGCCAAGGAGCCGCCGACCGGCGCCGATCAGCGCGCCCTGGCGGCGATCGTCTATCACTGCCTCACCGGGATGCCGCTTGGTGATGATCCGCTTCCAGCGGACGACGGCCTTCCGGGACTCCCCTTGCACGTTTCGCAGGCGCTGCGCCGCGCGCTCTCGAGCCGCCAAGCCGACCGGTTCCCCAGCGTGCTCGACTTCGTCGCGGCCCTCGGCGGCACGCGGCCGGACACGCGGACGACCTGGTTCGGCGCGAACCCGCGCAAGAAGGGTGCGGGCGCTCCAGTCGTAATCGTCGACGCCGATGCCGACCCTGCCGCGAAGCCGCTCGGCGCACGGATCGCGGCCGCTGGCGCCGGCCTCCTGGTCCTGCTGGGTGGCGGCGCCGCGTGGCTCGGTATTTCCTCGATCCCGGCGCCGTCGGGCAGCCGGGCACGAGAACCGATTGCCAGCGCGCCGGCGTCCAGGCCCGAGGTTGCACCGGCAGCGCCGAGGGAGAGCCGCGACACGGTGGCGCTGCCCGCGCGGGAGCCCATTCGATTTCCATTATCGACCCCGCCCGTGCGCACGACGCGTCCCACGGTCACGCAGCGCGCCCCGGTCGTGCAGCGCGGGACGCCGCCCCCCGCCGCCACCCCGCCGGTGGTGGACCAGCGGCTCGTCGAACCCGGTCTCCTATCGGTCAACGCAATTCCGTGGGGCAGCGTGTATCTCGATGGTCAGGCCATCGGGAACACTCCACAAATCGATCGCACGATTGGGCCGGGTCGTCACCGGCTACGGGTGGAGCGCGATGGCTACCGGCCGTACGACCGGGTGATCGATGTGGCGCCCGGGCAGCGGCTGCGCATCACCGACATCGCGCTGGTGGAGCGCTAATCGTGGTGCCCACCTCACTCTTTCTCGCCCTGTCGCTGCTACTCTGCGGAGCACGGCTGGTGCGCGCGCAGTCGGCGAGCGATCTGCTGGGACAAGGCGTGCGGCGCTACCAGGCCCTGGAGTACGATGCCGCGGCCGCCCTGCTCGAGCGGAGCCTGGCTCGCGATTCGGCCGCGGCACTGCCCGACTCGCTGCGGGCGAAGGCACTCACGTATCTCGCGGCGACCGAGCTGTTCCGGAGTCAGCGCGACTCCGCCATGGGCGCGTTCCGCCAGCTAGTCCTGCTCAACCCGCGCTATCGGCCGGACGAGCTCATCTTCCCGCCCCAGGTCACGAATCTGTTTCAAGAAGTCCGCCGGGCCACCAGGGCGATCGCGGTCGCGGTACCGCCCGTGACCGAGCTGCGCGCGCGGAGCGACAGCCTGCCCGCCCGGGTGCTCGCGAGCTCGCTCGCGGACGTCGTAGTCACCCTCGCGCACGAAGACGGAACGCCGCTACGAGAGCTGTACAGGGGCCCGGTGGCCGATAGCCTCCTCGTGAAGTGGGACGGGCTCACCGCGGGGGGGACTCCTGCCGACGACGGCCGTTACATCCTGCAGGTGACGCCGCGGATCCCCACTGCAGATGGGCCGCGAGCGCGCCAAGTCGTGCTCGACGTCAAGAAGGTGATGCCGGATACCCTGGCCTGGCCTCCGGAGCCGACCTTTTTGCCCGAGCGGACGTCCACCGGTCCGGCCTTCCGCTCGCTCGCCGCCGGGCTGCTCGCCGGAGCCGCCGCCGTCGTGCTCCCCTCGATCGTGGCCCCCGGCAAGGATGCGTCGGGCGCGCGCTTCGCCGTGGGCGCGACGGTGGGTGTGGCCGGCTTCGTGGGCTTTTTCGCGCGGAAGCCCCGCGTGCTCGAGGCCAACGCGCGCGCCAACGCATCGCAGCGCGACGCCTGGAAGAAAAAGCTCGACGCGGTGCGGACGGAGAACGCCGCCCGGCTGCGTACGACGCGCCTGGTGGTCCGTGCGGGGCCCGAGACCATCGCTGATCGGGGATCCCCATGAGGACCATCGGGTTGATCGGAATTCTGACGCTCGTTGCGGCGTCCGCCGCTCACTCGCAGGGCCGGCCGACCCTGGCGTTCCGCGGAGATGCCGGCTTCGTGTGGGTGCGGAACGACACGACGGCGGCGGGGGCAGCCGGTCCGGTTCGGCTGCGCGGGCCGATGTTCGGCTGCGAAGGCCGAGTGGTGTTCAACGGGTTCAGCCTGGGAGTGGGGCTCTCGAGCGGGACGTTGCAGACGGCCGATCAGGCGGTGAAGCGCGACCTGATCGAAGGCCGGCTGGTCGTCGCCGCGCGGCCTGTCCCCTGGCTCGAAATGAGCGTCGGTCCGTTCGTGCGAGCGTACGTCACGGACACGGTCACCGAGCGCTGGGTGTTCTGGCAGGCCCGGGCCCGCGTGGAGGCGCCGATCGTGACGGCGAGTCTGACCAGCTACGTCGAGCTGTGGCGGGCCTTGTCCTCGGACGTCAATCTGGTGGCGGGCGCCGGCCGGGTGCAGGGAGGCGAGGCGGGCGTGGTGTATCGACCGCCGCAGCGGCCGTTCTGGCTGCGCCTTTCCTATCGGCTGGATGACGCCGCGGTACGCGCGCGCGGCAGCGAAACGCTGGAAGCGATCAGCCTGGCCATCATGGTGGGAGGAAGCTAGGCCGCACTCACCGCGGGGTGGGTGCGGGGTTCTCGTCGCCCGCGTCCACCTTCGGCACCAGCCGATACAGCAGCTCGCCTTTCCGGATCATGCCGAACTGCTCGCGCGCCGCGCGCTCCTGAGCGGCGGGATCGGTTTCGAGCGCGTGCGCCAGGCGCTGCAGCGAGTCGAGCTGGCGCTCGAGCTCCCGCACGGCCCGGCGCTCCTCGGCGAGCTGGCTGCGGAGCTTGAGCCAGTCGAGCATGCCGTACTCACCCGCCTGAAAGGCCAATCCCGCGAGGACCACCGCCGCGGCGACCGCGATCAGCCGGGCGCGCGTCACAGTCCGTACAAATGCCGGCCGGGGTAGTACGCGGTGTCGCCCAGCTCCTCGGCGATGCGCAGCAGCTGGTTGTACTTCGCGACGCGGTCGGTGCGCGAGGCGCTTCCGGTTTTGATCTGCCCCACGCCGGTCGCCACCGCGAGATCGGCGATGAAGGTGTCCTCGGTCTCGCCGGAGCGGTGCGAGATCACGGCGCCGTAGCCGTTGGAGCGCGCGTGCGCGATGCACTGCAGCGTTTCGGTGAGCGATCCGATCTGATTCAGCTTGATGAGGATCGCGTTCGCGACGTTCTCCTCGATCCCGCGATCCAGCCGCTCGATGTTGGTGCAGAAGAGATCGTCGCCCACCAGCTGCACCCGGGCGGACAGCGCCGCGGTGAGCTTCGCCCATCCGGCCCAGTCGTCCTCGGCCAGCCCATCCTCGATCGACACGATGGGGTAGCGGTCGATCCAGCCCTTGTACAAAGCGATCATCTCGTCCGATGACTTGGTGCCGGCGCCGCTCTTCTTGAAGACGTAATTCCCTTCCTGGTAGAGCTCTGACGCCGCGGGGTCGAGCGCGATCGCGACGTCCTTCCCGGGCTCTAGCCCGGCGGCCTCGATCGCCGCCATGACCGCCTCGAGCGCCGCCTCGTCGCTCGCGAGATTGGGCGCGAATCCTCCCTCGTCCCCCACCGCGGTGGAGAGGTTGCGCTTCGCCAACACCTTCTTGAGCGCGTGAAACACCTCGACGCCGACCCGCAGGCCGTCGGGAAAGCTCTCGGCCCCAATCGGCACGATCATGTACTCCTGGAAGTCCACGGTGTTGGCCGCGTGCGCGCCGCCGTTGAGGATGTTCATCATCGGCACGGGCAGCACGTTGGTGACCGGCCCCCCGAGATAGCGGTACAGCGTGAGGCCGGCGTCCTGGGCGGCAGCCCGCGCCGCAGCCATCGACACCGACAGAATGGCGTTGGCGCCAAGGTGACTCTTGTTGGGGGTGCCGTCGAGGTCGAGCATCGCGTAATCCACCGCGATCTGCTCTTCGGCCGACATGCCCTCGAGCCGTGGGCCGATGACCTCGTTCACGTTCTTCACCGCCTCGAGCACGCCCTTGCCGCCGAACCGTTTCGGATCGCCGTCGCGCAGCTCGACCGCTTCGTGCTCGCCGGTGGAGGCGCCGCTCGGCACGGCGGCCCGTCCGGCCGCGCCGCTCGACAGGGTGACATCCGCCTCGATGGTCGGGTTGCCCCGGCTGTCGAGAATCTCGCGCGCGCGCACCGAAATGATCGTGCTCATGATGGC
>Ga0137409_10001476_pt1 | contig 25485 bp, 17 predicted proteins | sample CZODoug1_16funga_FD_122059 | JGI IMG/M metagenome (GOLD analysis project Ga0137409, IMG submission 122059) | Vadose zone soil fungal communities from Angelo Coast Range Reserve, California, USA - CZODoug1_16fungal (Hybrid Assembly) | ecosystem: Environmental > Terrestrial > Soil > Vadose zone...
GCCAGCCTTGCCGACCGAGCAGGTTGCGTGGCAAATTGGGATACTTGGCGAAATAAACCAGCAAATGGAGGCAACGGAGATGGTCAGATAGATTGGAGAGACAGCGTTTTCCCTTGCTCCGTCTCTGGCAAGACACAAATCACAACGGAATTTCGGAGCAAAATGAGATGCATTCGCTTTCTGAGCTTGGGATTGCCGTAATCGATCTGAATTACAAAGAGTCAAAACGGACAGATCAACACGGGAATCGGTTCAAGTATCGAGCCAAGGTGAAGGATGTTCGCGGCGCTCAGGTTGGACGCTGGGCCTGGGACGTTTTTCTCGTGAGTCAATAGCCGGAGTCACCCGCCATCAGCAGTTCCCATCAGAAGGCTGACCGGGAACTGCTGATTTGGGCTGATTTACGAGTGTATTCCACCGACTCCAATCTCCCCTTTTCCTCTTTTCTCCATCTCCCCGTCTCCCCGTCGCCTCACCTGCTCGCCGTCATCGACTTGGCGCGTTTGATCTGCATTTCATTGAACAAATAACCCGCGCCGCCGAACTTCTCGGTCAGGAAGAGCACGTAGCGGATATCGACCGCGATGGTGCGATTGGAGCTGATGTCATAAGCGTAATCGCCGCCCAGCCCCTCGTAATTGCCGTCGAAGACCAGCCCCGTGATCTCGCCTCGCCCGTTCATCAGGGGCGAGCCTGAATTGCCGCCGGTGATGTCGGTGGTGGCCAGGAAATCGACCGGCACGTCGTTCAGCCGGGGGTCGGCGTAGCCATTGAAGTCTTTCTTGCTGAAAAGCTCTTTCAGTTTTTCGGGCGCATTGAAAGGCTCTACCCCGGTGTCTTTCGCGATCACGCCGGCGAGCGAGGTCTGGTAATTGTTGGAGACCGCGTCACGCGGCTTGTAGCCGCGGATGTCGCCGTAGGTGAAGCGCAGCGTGAAATTGGCGTCCGGGTAGTATGGCGCGCCCCGATTCGCCGCATGCCTGAACTCCTGCATCGCGGCGACATAATACGGGCGGGTTACCGCAATCGAATTGAAAATCTGAGTCTGCTTCTTCGAGAGCGGGGCGTTTTCATCAACCACCGCGATGACCAGTTTCAGGGCCGGGTCGTCGACGGCGCGAAGGTCTGCCGCCGAAGCGGTGAAGAGCTTCTTGACCTCGTCGAACGATTTGAATTTGGCTCTCACTATCGCCTTGCTCGCGAATTCCACCTCGGCGTCGCGGCGCTCCCTGCCCGACTTGCCCTCGAAGAGTTTTTCGACCGCTTGAGTCTTCTGATCGGCCGGCAGATCGGCCAGGCGGGCGAGTGAAGCCGCCAGCAGTTTCGCCTCCGCTTCAGGCTCGCGCTCACCCCAATCGGAGCTGAGCCGTTCAGTCACCAGCGGCAGGAGCTGATCAGTGAATTGGAGCGCGCGCTCTTTTTCAGGGAGATCGCGGCTGAGAGCGCGCTCGTAGGCAAACTGTAGCGCCTCGATCAAATCTCCCGAATTGAGCAGGCCGTCGAGCGCGTTCTGCTTCAGACTGTTCGCGGTCAGGTCCCGGTAGAGCGATTCGAGTTGTGGCAGCGTCTCGCCGTATTTCGCTTTGGCCGGCGGGTTGGCGTCGAGCCACTTTTTCATGTCGGCTTCTTCGGCGCGTTTGCGCGCGACCACGTTCATTTTCTTCAATCCCACGACCGTGCCTTCAAAAGCCTTGAGCGAGTTGCTCCGGCTGAAAACCCGCTCGGCGAGCTTGATTTTGAGTTGAGGGTCTTTTTCGCCGAGTTTGGTGAGAGTGTCAATCTCCTGGCGGAGCGCCGCGATCTGATCCGGCAGTTGGATGTTCTGGCGGTATTCGACTGAATAGGACTCGCGCAATCTGTATGTCCCGCCGGGATAGCCCATAACCATCGCGAAATCGCCTTCCTTAATCCCGGTCGCGTTGATCGGCAAAAACTTTTTGGGTTTGAACGGCAAGTTGGCCTTGTCGAACTCGGCGGGATGGCCGTCCGGCCCGACGTAGGCGCGCAGGAACGCGAAATCGCCGCAGTGGCGCGGCCATTCGAAGTTGTCGGTATCGCCGCCGTAATAGCCGATTGATTTAGGCGGGGCGTAGACCAATCGAACGTCCTTCAACTTCAGATAGGTGTAGAGGAAATATTGATAGCCGCCCGAAGCTTCGACCACCTGGGCGTCAATGCCCTCTTTTTCGCGGCTGTTGGCCTTTCCTATCTCCCGTTGCTTCGCGGCGATAGCTTTCATGCGCTCTTCGGGCGTCATTTCGGGTTTGACGGCGGAGAAAACCTCGGCGCTCACGTCCTTGAAATCCTGCGTGATCTTGATGGAGTAATCTTGCGCCTGAATCTCTTCGGCGCGCGATTTGGCCAGGAATCCGTTGTTGATGTAATCTTTTTCGGACGTGCTCGCGCGCGTGACGGCCGCGAAGGCCACGTGATGGTTGGTCAGGATCAGGCCATCGGGCGAAACGAACGATCCGGTGCCGCCGATGCTGATCTGCACTACGGCGTCTTTCAGGCTCGGAGCGGTCAGGCTGTAAATGTCTTCGGGTTTAAGCTCGAAGCCCCGCTTCTTCATCTCCGCGAGCGGCAATTTACCCAACGAGTTGGGCAGCCACATCCCCTCATCGGCGAACGACGAGAGCGGCGAGATCAACAAACAAACGACGAGCATAGCTACAGCGAGCGGTTTGCGAAACATTGAGTCTCTCCTCATATGAAATTTTCATGATTGCGATAAAGGGATAACACGGGAGTGATTATATATTGGATTTGTTATCCAGGTTTGACCGGAACTCCTTAGACGTAAATATTCCGTAAAATTTTCCCTGGAAAAGCGCGATTGACGCGCTGGACATCGGGACTGCCCGCGCGCGCAATATCAATTCACCGCGAACGCAGAAACTCCGCGCGGCTGGTTTTGAGCAGCCTGCAAGCCGCTTCGTAAACGTCCTCTTCCGAAATCAACGTGACGTGAGACGCGCGGACGTGTTCGACGCGGGCGCCGAGCAGATCCTGGGGAGAAGGCTCGACGAAGGTGGAGGCCACGACCACCGGCGCGCCGGCCGCCGCCGCGACGTGCGCCGGGCCGCCGTGATTTCCAATGAACAGGCTGAGCCGCGCGGCGCCGGAAACGAAATCGGTTATTTTCGGCGATTCGATGGCGATAGCGCGCCTCGCGGGCAATGTCGCCACCAATCGCTTAGCCTGTCCGCGTTCGCCGGGGCCGGCGAAAACTAATACGCGCGCGTCGAAATTGTGAATCATCCGCGCGGCGATCGAAGCGAACCTTTCGAGGGGCCATCGCGGTTTGCCCTCGCCGGCGCCCGGATGGACGCCGATGAGCAGTTCGCCGAATCGGACATCGTGTTTGACTAGAAGCCTTTCGATTCGCTCGTCAGACTCGCGCAGAGTGTCGATTCGCGGCTCGGCTTCGACGGGGCGCACGCCCAGCGGCTCCAGCCTCCGCAGATATTCGTGCGCGACGTGCCTGCTCAGGTGGCGCGAGCCGCTTATCGCCTGCGACAACCGATCCAGCGCGGCGTCGATGCCTCTCTTTTTGCCGTTCAAACGCTCGCGCGAATGGACGAACTGCATGACGAGGCCGGATTCAGCGCCGGTCTTGAACTCGACGGCCAAATCGAAATGCTCGCGCCGCAATTCCTTGAGCGATTTCGCGGCGCGATAAAATTTGCGCGGGTTCAAGAACTCCGCGTCCCGGAACCTGGCGAATGGCAGGATTTCATCGGCGCAAGCGGCGAGCCGCAGCAGTTCGGCGCCCGTGGAGCTTGAGACGACTGTAATGCGGGATTGGGGGAGGTGTTGGCGAAGGGAGCGAAGCGCGGGCAGCGCCAGAGTCGTTTGCGCCAGCCCCGCGACGTGAACTACCAAAATATGTTGAGAGGCGGTTGGCATTGAAATATTTTATATACAAGCGGTACGGTACCGGTCGCTACCGCTCCCGGTACCTTCAGTAAATCACGAAATGGATGAAGAGTTCCATTTGTCATTTGTCATCGTTCAATTGTGATTTGTCATTGCCCGGAAATCGCCCAATGATCCTTAGGCATTGGGGGCGTTGAATCGAGATCTCTCCGGCAATGACAAATGACAATTGAACGATGACAATTGAACAATTCTCTTCTTTCCTAATTTCGCGATTTACTGACCGTATAGCCTAACTGATCAATAAGCTTCGCCCCGTCATTTCAGGCGGTTTTTCGATGCCGAGCAATTCTAACATTGTCGGCGCGATGTCTTCGAGCGAGCCGCCCTCGCGCAAAGTCCCTTCGAATATGGGATCGCAGAGAATGAACGGGACCGGGTTGGTCGTGTGGGCGGTGTGGGGGCCGCCGGCGCCCGGGGCGATCATCTGTTCGCAGTTGCCGTTGTCGGAGGTGATGATCGCCGCGCCATTGACCCGTTCGATTGTTCCGACGACCCAACCGACGCAGGTGTCGAGCGATTCGGCCGCTTCGATCGCCGCCTTCAGATTACCGGTGTGTCCGACCAGATCGGCGTTCGCGAAGTTGACGACGTAAACGTCGGTCTCGCCGCCGTCAATCGCGCGCAGGACTTTGTCGGTGAGTTTGAACGCGCTCATTTCGGGCTTCAAGTCATAAGTAGTCGTCGTCTGCGGAGACTGCATGAGGATGCGACTTTCGTAAGGAAACTCCTTTTCGACACCGCCGTTGAAGAAGTAGGTCACGTGCGCGTATCTTTCCGTCTCGGCGACGCGCAGGTTGGCGACGCCATGTTCGGCGAACAGCGCCGCGAGCGGGCGCGCCGGGGCGACAGGCGGAAAGATGATCGACGTGTTGATCGAACGGTCGTATTGAGTGAAAGTGGCGAAATGGAGGTTTTGAATCCGCTCCCGCTCGAAGGAGTCGAAATTCAGGCCGGTGAACGCGCGAGTCAATTGCCTGGCCCGGTCCGCGCGCAGGTTGAAAAAGATCACCGAATCGCGGCTTTGCGTCGTGGCGAGTGGAGCGCCGTTCTTTCCGGCGACGACTGCCGGCTCGATGAATTCATCGGTCACGCCGCCGTCGTATGACGCTTCGATTGCGGCGCCCGGGTAAGCGAATTTCCGCCCCTCGCCGCGGGCGATCGCGTCGTAAGCGCGTTTGACGCGTTCCCAGCGCTCGTCGCGGTCCATGGCGTAATACCGCCCGGTGATGGTGGCGATGCGCCCGACGCCGATCTCGCGCATCTTCGCCATCAACTCCTCGACGTAGTGTTGACCCGATTTGGGCGGCGTGTCGCGCCCGTCGGTAAAGGCGTGAACGAAAATGCGCTGGACGCCGCGCTCGGACGCCATCTTCAGAAGCGCATAAAGATGCGCGTTCTTCGAATGCACGCCCCCGTCCGAAAGAAGCCCCATCAGGTGAAGCGTGGAATCCCTGCCCGCATCGATTGCGGCCGCAAGAGACGGATTCTCGAAAAACTTGCCGGTCGCAATCGCCTCGTCGACGCGCGTAATGGTCATGGGGGCGACCTGTCCGGTCCCGATGATCAGGTGGCTGATTTCGGAATTGCCCGCCTGACCGAGTGGCAAACCCACGCGCTCGCCCGAAGCTTCGAGGAGCGTGTGTTTGTATGCGGAGAGATATTTGTCCAGAAAAGGCGTGTAGGCTTGCGCAACCGCGTTGCCCTCGACGAGCGGCGACCAGCCGAAGCCGCTCAGGATGATCAGCGCGACCGGGCGCCTTTTCAGTTTTGTGTTTGCCATCAGGTGTCAGGTGTCAGGTGTCAGGCGCCAGGCGCCAGGTGTCAGGTGTCAGGTGTCAGGTAGGATCGATCTCTGAAACCTGGAACCTGACACCTAACTCTTCTTCTGCAACTGTCCGGCCACTGCTTCCGTAGCTCTCTTCACGGCTTCTGGATCGCCGAGATAGAAATGGCGAATTGGTTTCAGGCCGTCGTCAAGTTCGTAGACCAGCGGGATGCCCGTAGGGATGTTCAATCCGACGATGTCTTCGTCGGAGACGGCGTCGAGATATTTGACCAGCGCGCGCAAAGAATTGCCGTGCGCCGCGACCAGGATGCGTTTGCCCGAGCTCAGCGCGGGCGCGATAGTTTCGCGCCAATAAGGCATGAAGCGCTCGACAGTGTCTTTCAGGCATTCGGTCAGCGGGATCTCTTCGGGTTTGAGCGAAGCGTATCGTGGGTCTTTGGCCGGATTGCGAGGATCATCGGGCGCGAGAGGCGGAGGCGGGATGTCATAACTGCGCCGCCAGATGTTGGTCTGCTCCATTCCGTGTCGCGCCGCCGTCTCGGCCTTATCGAGTCCCTGCAGCGCGCCGTAGTGCCGCTCGTTCAAACGCCACGATTTATAGACTGGAATCCAGAGCAGATCCATCCGTTCGAGCGCCTGGTTGAGGGTCTTGATCGCGCGCTTGAGAACCGAAGTATAGGCCACGTCAAAGGCGTAATCGGCCTTTCTCATCTCGTCCCCGGCTGAGAGGGCCTCTTGAGCGCCCTTGGCGCTCAGATCAACATCCGTCCACCCGGTGAAGCGGTTCTCGCGGTTCCAATCGCTCTCACCGTGTCGCAGCAAGACAAGGGTCTTCATCAATTATCTCCTATAAGGCCTATAGGCCCTACAGGGCCTATTTGATTGAATGAACCCGAATGATACCAATCATCGGCGGTTTGTAAAGCTTCGCCCGCCCCAAGTTTTGGTTTTCATCCGCCCAGTTTTGATTTAGACTACAGACGTTTTCACATCAGGCCTATTGCCAGATCACCTAAAGACTGCCAGGGGCGTGTAAGAAGAAATCTTCTGCACAGAATAGAGAACGACATCCATGACGTTTTGTACGAACTGCGGTAAGAATTTGATGGCGGACGTGACGCAATGCGACGCCTGCGGAGCGGCCCTAGCCGCCGCCAGCCTAAGTCTGTCAGATGCCCTCACATCCTCGAACCCCGACGCTGAAAAGACCCAGATCTCGACTCCAACCGACATCAATACTTCGGCCGGGACCTCGACTGGCGCTCGCGGCGCCTTCCCGATATCCTCTGCGATCGGCTCGCAAAGCGGGCGCGTGCTCGGCGGGCGCTACAAGCTGGAACAATGCATCGGCAGCGGCGGGATGGGCGAGATTTACCGCGCCCGCCGCACGCACATCGGCGACACCGTGGCGGTCAAGGTGCTGCGCGGCGACGTGGTCGAAGACGAAAAATCGCGCCAGCGTTTTTACCGCGAGGCCCGCGCGGCTGCGATGCTCCATCACCCCAACGCGGTGGTCATTCACGATTTCGGCGAGGACGCCGACGGCACGGCCTACATTGTGATGGAGCTGCTCATTGGGCGCAGCCTGCGGCAAGTGCTGTCTCAAGAAAGCTCGATCAGCGCCGTCCGCGCCTACGGCATTATCCGCCAGGCCTCGGCCGCGCTCGACGCGGGCCATCGAAACGGCATCGTCCACCGCGACATCAAGCCCGAAAACATCATGCTGACGTCGGCGGGCGCCGCCAAGCTCTGCGACCTCGGCCTGGCGAAGCAGACCAAGGGCGATTCCGACGTGACCATGGACGGCACCAGCGTCGGCACCCCGAACTACATCTCGCCGGAGCAGGCGCGCGGCGAGGAGAAGATCGACATCCGCTCCGACATCTACTCGCTCGGCGCGTCGCTCTACCACATGGCCGTCGGCGCCCCGCCGTTTTCGGGGGCCAACCCGATGGTCGTGATGACGAAGCATGTGACGGAATACGCGGAGCCCCCCAAGAAGCGCTGCCCGTCGCTCTCCGAGGGCTACAGCTCCCTCGTGGTGAAGATGATGCAGAAGCGGCGGGAGGACCGGCCGCAGGATCCCGAGGCGCTCATCCACGACCTCGAACGGCTGCTCAACGGCGAGCCGCTGGCCGCGCCCACGGTGGCGCGCACCCCGACCCAGATCCCTCGCCCCGTCACCCATCACGGCCACCGCTCGCCGACGTCGGTGGCGCTCCAGAACAAGTCCTCCTCCGCCGGGCTGGTCGCCGTCGTCGTCGTGGGCGTCCTCGCCATCGGCGGCGCGATCGTGGTCTTTTCCAACATGGGTTCGGGCGAGACCGCGAAGCCCGTCACCCTGCCGCCGAAGCCGCCGAATCCGCCGCCGGGGACGGGCGGCGTCGATCCGGCGGAACAGGCCCGCCGGGACGTCCAGAATTTCCGCGAGCTCACCGATCCGCAGTTCGGGAACACGTCGAAGTCCGACCGCTTCACCGAGCCGTACGCGACGATCGTCCGGATGATCGAGAAGTTCAAGTCGGCGAACAACTTTGCGGCCCAGAGGATCTGGGGGGACGAACTCGCCGTCTATACCGCGAAAGTCAACACGCTCATCACCACGAAGTACTTCGGCGGCGTCAAGACGAGGGCGGAGGAGCACTACAACGCCGGCCGCTTCCTGAAGGCCCTCGACGAGCTCACGAAGTTCGAGGACGTCTACAAGTACTTCCGCAACGACGACAGGGTCGAACTGACCCAGGCCGGGAAGGAGTTCGCGGAGCTGCATTCCCGGGTCGACAAGGGGGTGACCGACGCCTATCTCGCCAGCAAGCTCCAGGCAGACCAGGCCTTCCGCGATCCCAAGCGCCGCGACGAGGCCTACGGGATGCTCGACGCTGCGGCGGAGTCCGGCACCGCGGAGCAGCGCGATGCCATCGAGCGCGACCGCTCCAACTACCTGCAGATCGACGTCGGCGACTCGATGCAGGGCGCGACGGGGCCGGACGCGGCCGCGAAGGGCGCCGACCGCCTCGCCGCCCTGAGGAAGCTGCACTCCCGGAACACCGCGGTGCTGGCTCAGCTGGACCGCCTGGCGGAGAGGATCAGGACCGACGCGACGCAGGCCACGTCCGCCGCGGCCACGCAGGCGATGGCCGTCTACTCGGGCAGGTTCCGTCCGGCCTTCGACGAGGCGCTGCGGCGCCGAGACCTCCTCGCGGGCCGGAAGGCGCTCTACGACCTCTACTTCGGCACGCCGGCCGCGATGCAGACGGTGTTTCTGCCGTCGTCCACGGACCTCGGGATGCTGAAGGCCTACCTCGATCCCCTTCGCGCGGCGAGCGCCGACGCGGCGAAGATCGCCGCGCTCGCGGAGCAGGGCATCGACTTCACGGCCATGCGCTCGTCGCAGTACGAGGCGGCGCGCGAGCTGTATGTCGATCTGCGGATCATCGCGCTGCTGGAGGACCTGCTGGATCAGGCCTGCGCGGGCGCGGCTCCCGCCAGCCGCGATCCGGCGAAGTTCAAGACGGGATACTCGGCCCTGCTGTCGCCCGCGTCGCAGGTCGAACCCGGCCCCCGCAAGGCGGGGGAGGAGCCGGGCCTCCTGGTCACGATCGGCTCCACGAAGAGCCCCCTGGCGCTCACGCCGGCGGGGAAGCAGGCGGCGACGGAAGACGACATCGTCGCGCTCGCGAAGCGCGCACCCTCGGCGTCCTCGGATGCGCTGTTCCCGCTCAAGGCGTTCTACCTCTACGTGCTCGCGGACCGGAACCGCGAGGCGAAAGACTGGTACGACAAGCTCGCGTCTCCCAAGTCGAAGATCGGCACCGAGCGCTACGTCGACCGCCTGAAGGGCCTCACCTCGGCGCGCGAGGAGGAGGAAGCCAGGAACGCATTCACCCAGGCGTGGGATCTGTATTACCGGAAGAAGGACACGGCCGGCGGCGCGAAGAAGTTCAAGGAGATCCTCGACCGCTACCCGGGCACCGACTACATGAAGGGCAGGGTGCCCCCGAACAACCGCACGCGGCTGGAAATCCTGCAGGACCAGTTCGGGTCGCCCGAGAACAAGCAGAAGGGCATGAAGCCCGCGACCCGGGAGCTGTTCGCCGGCGCCGACGTCAAGGACCTCGGCCGCGGACGCTACGAGGTCACGTACGCCGGCTTCAAGGACGACAAGGACATCGCGCTCTTCACGACAACGGACGGCCAGGTCAACCTGCAGCGGGTTCAGAACGCCCTCGGCTTGCAGGGGAACGGCATCGTGACCTGGAACCCGCCCCTCAAGGGCAACGCCTCGATCGAGCTCTCGTTCCGGCAGATGGGCGACGGCGCCCTGGGTCTCCTGGTTGCCGCCGACGGCGCCAAGTCCGGCTATCTCGCGGTGGCCGACCTTCCGATCCCCGGCCTGCAGCCGCTGGACGCGATCTTCCGCCTGCCGATCAAAGAAGGCGCGCAAATGCTCAACTCGATCGTCGCCCAGGGCGGCACCGGCATCCAGGTGACCAAGAACGCGCCGTCGGTCGCGTCCTTCACGCGCGAAGGCACGCGGCTGAAATTCGTCGTCGGCCGCGGCGAACTGAACGGCGACAGCCCCCAGCCCTCCGACGGCCGCGTGGGGATCGGCATCCTCAACACCGGCATCCTGGTCGACCGCATCAAGATCGTCGGGGAAATCGATCCCGCCTGGTTCGACGCCCCGAAATAGTCCGCCCTCCCGCGTGTACTGTAAGAATCCCGATCGCGAGGAGATTCTTCCATGAGCAAGATGCTGGCCGCCGTGCTTCACGACTTCAACAAGTTCGAGCTTGAGGACGTGGAGCGCCCGGAGCCGCTGGCGCCCGGGAGCGTCGTCGTCCGCATCAAGTCCTGCGGCATCTGCCAGACCGACTACAAGGCGATCAAGGGCATCCGCCGCAACGTGAAGTTCCCGCTCATCCCCGGCCATGAGCCGTCCGGCGTCGTGGCCGACGTCGGCCCGGGCGTCCTGCACTTCAAGCCCGGGGACGAGGTGATCTGCCAGCCCTCGGGGTTCTGCGGCTTCTGTCCGCACTGCCGCGTGGGCAACACGCACTATTGCGAGCACGCGTTCACCACGGGAGGCGACGGCCCCGAGGACGTCTGGGCCGGCGCGTTCGCGGAGTACATGCTCACGCGCGAAAGCTGCCTCTTCCGCAAGCCGAAGAACATCTCCTTCGACGCCGCCGCGCTCACCGAGCCGCTGTCCGGCGCGTGGAAGGGCGTCATCCAGTACAGCCAGATGCAGGTGGGCGACGACGTCGTCGTCATCGGCGTGGGCGGCATCGGCCTGCTCTGCATGATGGTGGCGAAGGCGGCGGGCCCGGGACGCCTCATCGCGATCGACCCGAGTCCCGTCGCGCGGAAGAACGCGCTCGCGCTGGGGGCGACGCACGTCGTCGACCCGACCGACGGCAAGGCGAAGGACGCCGTCTATGGGATCCTGCCGGACGGCCCCGATCTGGTGGTCGAGGCGGCGGGGGCGATCGGCGCGGTGAAGCTGATGGTCGACCTGCGCCGCCGCGGGACGAAGTGGAACGTGTTCGGGATCACGACGCATGAGAAATTCGAGCTGGACGGCGGCCTGACGCATTTCCTGGAGGGTCGCATGGATGCGAGCTTCGGGACGACGTCGATGGCCATGCAGATGGCGATCCGGATGATCGAGCGCGGCGTCATCGACCCGGGGAAGATCGTTTCCCACCGGGTTCCGCTCGCGAAGATCCACGACGCGATGACGATCATGGCGACCCCCGACCGCAACAAGGTGATCGTCCAGCCCTGAAGAGGAACCCGGAGACTCCGGTCTTCTCCCTCTTCTCAAAACAGGTTCTTCTTTGTGGTCGCTGTGTCCTTTGTGTCTTTGTGTTCGTCTTCTCCCCGGGGTTGAATGAGCGAATCGCTGGAACGCCGCGTCGTCTCGAAGGTGTCCTGGCGGCTGCTGCCGTACCTGTTCCTCCTCTACCTCGTCGCCTATATCGACCGCATCAACACCGGCGTGGCGGGACTGCAGATGCGGCGCGACGTGCCCATGGACGACGAAGCCTGGGGCTTCGGCGTGGGCCTCTTCTTTCCGGGCTACTTCCTCTTCGAGGTGCCGAGCAATCTGATCCTGGCGCGGGTGGGCGCCCGGATCTGGATCGCGCGCATCATGATCTTCTGGGGCATCGTCTCCGCGTGCATGATGCTGGCGAAGACCGTGCCGCTGTTCTACGGGATGCGCTTTCTGCTCGGCGCGGCGGAGGCGGGCTTCTTTCCCGGCATCCTCTTCTACCTGACGAAGTGGTTCCGGGAGCGCGACCGGGCCCGCGCCGTGGCGCTCTTCATGACCGCGGGAACCCTGGCCGGCGTTCTCGGCAACCCGCTCTCCGGCGCGCTGCTCAAGCTGGACGGCGTCGCGGGCCTGCACGGCTGGCAGTGGATCTTCCTGGTGGAGGGGATCCCGGCCGTCCTGCTGGGCTTCTCCGTGCTGAAGTTCATGGCCGAGCGGCCGGCCGACGCGGCCTGGCTCGAGCCCGAGGAGCAGGCCTGGCTCGAGGGCGAGCTCGGGAAGGAGCGCGCCCTGAAGGCGGGCGGACCGCAAAAGAGCGTGGTCGCGGCGCTGACCGAACCCAAGGTGCTGCTGCTCACGCTGGTGTATTTCCTGGTCGTGACCAGCGCCTACGGCTTCGAGATGTGGCTCCCGGTCATCCTCAAGCCGCTGGCGCGCGGCGACGACTTCCTCGCGGCCGTGTATTCCGCAGTCCCCTACGTGGTTGCGACGGTCGCCATGGTGCTCATCGGGATCGCGGCGGATCGGACGGGGCAGCGTCGCTGGACGGTCGCCCTCTGCGCGTTCCTGTCGGCCGCGGGTTTCTTTCTCAGCGCGAAGATCGCCGGTCCGGCGCTCGGGCTGGCGGCGCTGTCGCTCGCGTGGATCGGCATCAAGTCGGCGCAGGGGCCGTTCTGGGCGCTGTCGGCATCGACCCTGAGTCCGGCCGCGGCGGCGGCGGGGCTGGCTTTCATCAACTCCGTCGCAAACCTCGGAGGCCAGGTCGGTCCCTGGCTCGTCGGCCGGTTGCAGAAGCAGACGCACAGCTTCTCCACGGGACTGCTGGCGTCCTCGGTCCTGCTTCTGGCCGCGGGGCTGATCGTGCCGACGATCCGCGCTCGACCCGGGCGTCCGGGGGGTAGTATTACTTAGGGGCGCGGATCGCGGGCGCCCCGGAAGGCACAGGGCATGGGGCACGAGATCGTCTATTGCACCCGCTGCCAGTCCCGCCTCACGAGCGCGGATTTCGATCGGGGCAGCGGCGTCCGCATCTCGAACTACATCTACTGCTTCACCTGCCTCACCGAGCACGAACGCACGCTCGTCGACAAGGCCAAGAAGGCCTCGTCGTCGGCGGCCGTCCCGAGGATCAGCGGCTCCTCGTCCCGGGCCGTGCCCACGGTGCCCGGCATGCCCGGGACCGCCCGGAAACCGGCCCCGGCGCCGAAGCCGGTCCCGGTCGTGGTCTGGGCCGGCTTCGGAGCCGGCGTCCTGGTCGTGATCGGACTGCTCTGGGCGCTGATGGCGAAGGGCGGGAGCCGGCCCCCCGAGGCGGAAGCCGCGCCTCGCCGGCCGCAGGTCATCGCCGTCCCTCCCGCGGCGCCCCCGAAGGATTTCAAGCCGGAGCTCGACGCCCTTCGCACCGAGATGACGGAGCCCCTGAACCGCGGCAACTTCCGGATGGGGCAGGCGATCCTCGACCGGGCGCGGCCGGCGCATCCGGAGGACGCGTGGACGCAGGCCGTGGACGGCCTGGGACGCGACGTGCAGACCCGGGCGAGGGCGCGCTTCCAGGAGCTGAAGGAATCGTCCGCACGGGCGGTCGAGCGCAAGGACGTCGAGGAGCTGCGGACGGCTCGTGCCGAGATCGCCGGCTGGGGTCCCGCCTTCCAGCCGCTGCTCCGCGAGTTTGAAGCCGCCTTTGGAGCGGCCCTGTCCGCCGCCGCGAATCCCCAGCCCGTCGCTCCATCGCCCGCGGATCCGGCACCGCCGATGCCGCCCAATCCTCCGCTGCGGTCGGAGTCCGCGAAGAAGTACGACGCCGCCTGGGAGAAGGCGATGACGGCCGCCGCCCGCCGCGAGGATGCGCGGGCCCTCGCCGAGCTCCGCGCCGCGGGGCGCGACGTCGCGGAAGAGGAGCTGAAGAAAGCGAATGCCAAGGACGTGAAGACGCTGGAACGCCTCCCGGCCCTCCGCGCCGAGCTCGCGAAGGCGGCGGCGGGGCTCAATTCCTGGGAGGAGGTCGCCCTCGACGTGATCCAGGAGGACGGCAGCCGCGCCGCGGTCAAGTCGACGGTCCTGAAGGCGACGGCGCAGCGCCTCGAGCTGCGCGGCGAGCCGCGGATGGTCGAGATCGACGACATCGCCCCCGCCTCGCTCGCGACGCTCTACGTAAGGAAGCGCGGGAAGCCGTCGCCGGAGGACGCCGCGGCGCTGGATCTCCTGTGCGCGCTGGATGGGGCGGGCTCCGCCGAGATGCCGGAGCGGCTGAGGAATTTGGCCGAGTCGGTGAAGGGCAGGCCCGTCGAGGCGAATCCCGCGAAGAAGACGGAGTGGGCGGCGAAGAAGCTGTACTACGAGGCCGACAAGGAGTTCCAGGCGCCGGAGACGCGCGCCGCCGCGCTCGAGAAATATGGCCGGCTCCTGTCCGCCTACGCCGACACCGCGTTCATCCGCGTGAGCCGCGGGGACATCTCGACGAGGATGCAGGAGACGCGGGAATACGTCTTCAGCGCGGCCCGGATGTCGGGCAAGGGGATCTTCAGCCTTCAGAAGGTCCAGGTCGTCCTCGGGAAGGAAAAGGTCGAGATGAGCGGCTGGCGCTCGAAGGACGAGCCCACCGCGGACGACGCCGCCAGCGCGGTCGAGGTCGGCTTCTTCGCCCCGGCCGCCGTCGATTACCGCGCCTGGGCGCTCGTGGGCGGCTGCTGCGCGACGACCTTCACCTGGTATCTGCAGGCGAACGAGCTGGCGTATGTCGACAAGAAGACCCGCAAGACCCTCGCCTGCGATCCCGGAGGCAACTTTGCCGCGCCCTGGGAGCACCGCGTGAAGTCGCTCAGCACGACGCACGGCGGCAAGAACCACGCGAAGGCCGACAAGGAACCGGCGATCTGGGAATGGATCGAGTTGCCCGCCCTCAAGTTCACCACGCCGGGTCTCAAGACCATCCGCTTCCTTCCCGGAAGCAAGGGGGAGGCGATGGCCGCCGTGCTGGTGTCGGCCGAACGCGACAAGCCGCCCCCGGTCGAGGAGCTGAAGAAGATTTCCGAGCTGGCGGCCGACGAGGCCGTCCCGACGTCGGCCCTGAAGGTCGGCAAGGGCGAGCCGGACTTGCTGTCCCAGATCCCGGAAGCGAGGTCCTATATCCTCGTCTACGACCTCGATCTCTCCAAGCTGCGCAAGCCGGTGCAGTACGACGCCGACCATCGCGCCGAGGTGAAGCGCCCCTTCGACCGGATCGGCTACGCCGTGGAGCTCCAGAAAAGCGGCGGCCCGATGCAGTATGTCTTCGTCTCGATGGACGCCTTCACGGACGATGTGGGCAAGATCGGGATCCCCGATGTGGCCAGCGGCGCCCGATTTCAGCAGAAGGTGACGTCGATGAACATCCACTCGAACGTCGAGGGGGTGACGACGGGCATCCGCGTCGACGGCGGGAACATCGAATTCTGGCCGAACAACTACGCGCCCCAGAACCAGGCGGGGATCCCCGGGGCTTCCGACGGCGCCTTCGATTTCGGGGATGCGATCACCCAGCCGGTGGACGGATACGGCTCCATGCAGGTGCACCACTTCAAGTCGGGGCAGACGATCTTCGCCATCAACGATTGGGGGGCGGGCAACGGCGCCGAGATGGGGATCGGAAACAGCAAGACGGGCAATCCCGACTACACGTTCACCAAGAATGCCGGCTCCTACTCCTATAAGCGGCTGCGGGTGCTGGTGCACCCCCGGTAGCCGTCAGCGTCCGAGGAACGCCGCCGCCGCCGACTTGACGATCTCGTGGTCGCCGTCGGCCCAGTCCTGCTCGATGTTCCAGAAGAAGATTCCCCGCAGCCCCTTCTCCCGCGCCCAGGCCCCCTTCAGCGCGGCGGACTCTGCGTCCTCATACGAGATCAGCTCGGCGACCCCCTCCTTGAGGAGGGTCGGGACGCCGACCTTCGCATCCCAGGCGCGCCGCCAGCCGTCCTCGATCAGGCCGCGCACGTCGTGGGCGTCGATCGACTCGTGCGTCGCTTTGCCCGCGGCCTTCTGGTGCCACGACTTCACCGCGAAGCCGCGGCCGTAGCAGGGGATCCCCATCTGCAGGCGCTCCCTGGGCCACTTGCGCGTGTCGGCCCAGTAGGTGAGCGCCGCCGAGGCGTTCGCGACCGCGCCGTCCTCGTCGTCCGGCGCCGCATGAAGCGCCGCATTATGGCCCGCGTGCTCGCTCCAGGGGCCGTGGAAGTCGTAGCTCATCACGTTCAGGAAATCGACGTTGCGAGTCAGCGCGCCCACGTCCCACCAGCGCCCGTACCAGTCCGAGCCCGGCGCGGCCGCGGTCATCGTGTTCCACGGGAGCTGCTCGCGCAACGCCCCGGTGAGCGCGATCAGGCCCTTGCGGTCCTCCTCGCGTTCGGTGGGCTCCCAGTCGACATCGACTCCGTCATACCCCGCATCGCCGACCGCCTTCGCGACCCCGGCGACGTAGCGGCGCAGCGCCTCCGGGGACGCGACGACGGCGCGGAACGCCTTCGCGCTGCCGGCGCCGCCGAGCGAAAGCAGAACCTTGACGCCGGTCTCGTGGGCGCGTCGGGTCAGCTCGGGACTGGGGATCGCCTTGTCCTCGATCAGGTTGCCGTCGCGATCGGATTTCAGGAAGGCGTGGGCGAGGTGGGTGAAGCGGTCGAACCGGATTTCCCTGAGATTGGGATGGGCGACCCAGGAAGGATAATAGCCGAGGACGCTGCGCGGGGCGGCGCCGGGCTTCTGCTGCGGGGGCGGCGCCGGGGCGAGGAGCAGGACAAGCCCCAGGGCGATCCTCATCGCTCCCTCCTTACGCCAGCAGCTTGCGCAGGGCCTCCTCCGCCAGCTTCGGGTCCGCCTGACCCTTGGTCTGCTTCATGATGCCGCCGATCAGCGACTTCAGCGCGGCGTCCTTGCCCGCCTTGAAATCGGCCACGGCCTTGGGGTTCGCGGCAATCGCCGCCTTTGCCGCCGTCTCGATCGCGCCCGTATCGGCGATCTTCGCCAGGCCTTTCGCCTGGACGACGTCGGCCGGGGCCTTGCCGCTCTCGACGATGTCGGCGAAAACCTCCTTCGCGCTCGCGCCGGTCAGCTTTCCGGCCTCGACCATCGCGATCAGGTCGACGAGGTCCTTCGGCGTGGTTTTGACCGCGGACATCCCGATCTTTTTCTCGTTGAAGATCTTGTTGAGCTCGTTGACGAGCCAGTTGGCGACGGGTTTGGGCTTGCCCGACGCCTTCGCCGCCTCCTCGAAGAAGTCGGCCATCGCCCGGTCGAACGAGAGCACCTTCGCGTCGTAGTCGCTCAGCTGGTACTGCTCCTGGAAGCGGACGCGCTTGGCGGCGGGCAGCTCCGGGATCTGGGTCCGGACCTTGTCGATCCACTCCTGGGAGACTCGGACCGGGGGCAGGTCGGGCTCGGGGAAGTATCGGTAGTCGTGCGCCTCTTCCTTGCTGCGCATGAGGCGGGTCTGGTTCTTCCCGGCGTCCCAGAGCAGGGTGGATTGGACGATCTTCTCGCCGGCGTCGAGGACGCGGATCTGCCGGGCATGCTCGTACTCCAGCGCGGCTTTCGCGTTCTTGAAGGAGTTGAGGTTCTTGATCTCGGTCTTCGTGCCGAACTTCTCCTGGCCGCGCGGGCGGATCGAAAGGTTGATGTCGCAGCGCAGCTCCCCCTTTTCCATGTCGCAGTCGGAGACGCCCGCGTACTGCAGGATCGTGCGGAGGGCGTTCATGTACTGGTAGGCTTCGTCGGCGCTGCGCATGTCGGGCTCGGTGACGATCTCGACCAGCGGGGTGCCGGTCCGATTGAGGTCGATGAAGCTGCGCGAGCCCTTTTCCTCGTGGATGAGCTTGCCGGCGTCCTCCTCGAGGTGCGCGCGGGTGATCCCGACCTTTTTGCCGCTGTCGATCTCGACCCAGCCCTGGCTCGAGAAGGGCAGGTCGTACTGGGAGATCTGGTAGTTCTTCGGCAGGTCGGGATAGAAGTAATTCTTCCGGTCGAACTTCGTGCGGGGGGCGATCCGACAGTTGAGGGCGAGGGCGGCGCGGAGGCCGAGCTCGAACGCAGCGGCGTTGAGGACGGGCAGCGAGCCCGGGTGGCCGAGGCAGATCGGGCAGACCTGCGTGTTGGGCTGCGCCCCGAACTGGATGGCGCAGCCGCAGAAGAGCTTGGTCCGGGTCTTCAGCTGGACGTGGGTCTCGATCCCGACGACGAGTTCGTAGTCAACCATGAAGAAGCAGGATAAACACAATGACACGGAGACACCAAGAAGATTCTGCGGCTATTTGAGTTCGCGGAGGAGGACGTCGACCGCGTCCTTGAGGACGGGCGTCATCCCTTCGCCGAGCTCGTCCTCGTTGAGCTTGACCATGCGTTCCAGGCGGTCGCGCGCCTTGTCGGCGGGAAGGCCGGCCACGAGGCTGCGAAGGTACCGGTCGAGCACATCGTGGGCGTCGAAGGGCCTGCCGACGGCGCGCAGGCAGCGGGCCTGGGCGATCGGGCCCAGCTTCAGCCGGTCGAGGTTCTCCAGCTCCTTCCCGGCGAGCTCGCCGAGCCGCAGCGCCTCGCGGTAATACGTCTCCGCTTCCGGGTCCTTCGCCATCTCGAGCACGCGGCCCAGCTGGTAGGCGTTGCGGCAATAGGTCGGGTAGAGCTCGAAGGCCCGGCGCTGGTGCTCGATCGCCTGGCGCAGATGCTCCGCCGCCTTGGCCGCCGCCATCTCCGACGTCTTCCCGGACTTCAAGTAGTACTGCCGGAACGAGCGGTGCGCCATCGACTTCTCGTAGTGGAGGGGGGACAGCCGCGGCCGCAGGGCGAGGGCGTTGTCCAGCGCCTGGAGGACGGTGCCCTCGGTCTCCTCGAGGGTGCGGGATTCCCGGGCCCCCGCCTTGATCAGGAGGCTCCACTCGTGGAATTTGGCCCGCGCGAAGAGCTGATAGGCGTCGGGGTTGAACGGGTTGTGCTTCTGCGCCGACTCGGCCACGCGGATGGCGTCGGAGATCGCCAGCGTCGGGTTTGCGCTCGTGCCGGCCTCGAACGAGCTGATTGCGGCACGCACCTCCTCGAGCTCGGTGTCGGCGGCCATCGCGCGCGGCGCAACCCAGAGGAGCAGCGAGCTGCTGATCAGGAGGAGGATGCCCGTGGCTGCGGCGCAGACGGCCTTGGGGAGTTTCACGACGGCCGAATCGCCGCGCAGCATCGCGATCAGGGCGAGGACCGCGACCAGCGCGGCCGCGACGCCGTATTCGTAGATCTGGAAGTCCACGACCATATGGACCATGAACCCCACGAGGCCGGCCCCGGCGCCGATGCGGGTCCATGTCAATTCCGTCGGCGGCGCCGCCTTCCGCAGCACCAGCCACGTTCCCGTCCAGGCCGCGCCCAGGACGATGGCGATTCCCGTACCGATGGAATCCGCCGACTGGAGGCAGCCCAGCAGCACGAGGAGCGCGACCAGGCCGAAGATCAGCCCGCGCGGGGTGACGGTCGAGATGGGTTCCGGGGAAGCCTTCCGGACCAGCGCCTTGCGGAGGCCCAGGACCAGGATGGCCGCGAAGGCGAGGAGGCCGACGGCTCCCATCTCCGCGAGCACCTGGAGATAGTCGTTGTGGGTCCGCTTCGCTTCCTGCTGGACGTCGGACTTGGTCTGGAAATAGTGCTCCTGCCAGTTGTCCAGGCCGACGCCGAGCATCGGAGCCGACGCGATGATGGGCGCCGTCGCACGCCAGTAGACTGCGCGGACGTGCATCGAATGGCTCCGGCCGGCGACGGTCGACAATAGCGGGCTCCAGAGGAGCAGCGCAACGGCGACGACCACGGCCGCCACGCCGGCCCCGACGGCGAGCGTGCGGCCCCGCTCGCGGGTCAGATACAGGCCGAGAAAGGTCGCCATCGCGCAAAAGAGGGCGACCCATCCGCCAAAGGATCCGGTCAGCCCGAGCGCGACGAGTCCGAGCGCCAAGCCGACGCCTCGGAGAATGAACTCCCGAGCGTCGATCATCGTTCCGGCCAGAAGCGGGAGCAGGAGGACAAGGAAGCACGCGAGCTGGTTGGGACCGATGAAGGTTGCGGAAGGCTCGCGAGTCTGGATGCGTCGCGCCATCTCGATCCCCTGGGATCCCGCGTCGGGCATGAGCGCGGGGAAGATGAGGAAGTACTGGATCAACGCATAGAGGGAGAGCGTGAACAACGTCGCCAGGAGGATGCTGAGCAGGAGGCGGCGGCCGAGCAGCTGCACACAAAGGACGAAGAGGAACAGAAAAGAGAGCCACGCCATCGCCTGGTCGAGGGCGGCGGGCTTGAAGCTGGCGCGGAGGACGGAGATCAGCGCGGCGACGGCGAAGGCGAGGAAGGCGAACTCGAAACCCGTGAAGCGGTACTCGGCGCCGCCGACGGTGGCGCGGCCGGCGAACCAGAGCGTCAACGCGACCCAGAAGAGCAGGTGGATGAAGAGGTTGAAGCCGGAGCCCGTCGTGGAGCCGGGCACCCCCTCCCGCAGGAGGAAGCCGAGCAGGGTGAGGAAGAGCGCGATGCGGTCGAAGATCGCGGTCCAGCGCTGATCAGGGGTCATGGCGTCGCCCGGCGGTTTCCAAGAGCGTAATGATCCCGAACGTGAGCAGAAGTTGCGCGAGAATCAGGAGGGCGCCGCGCTGCGCCACATAGTACAGCAGCACCGCGGAAAGGCCGGCGGTCAGCGTCAACGCGTAGACGGTCAGCACAGCCCCTCTACGGGACATCCCCAGTGCCGTGAGCCGGTGGGCGAAATGGTTGGTGTCGCCCTCGAACACCGGCTTCTGGTTGAAGAGGCGGATCAGGACGACGACGGCCGTGTCGAAGAGCGGGACGACGAGGATGGCGAGGGGCACGAAGTAGGTATAGAGCGGGTAGCTCGCCTTGTAGAAGGTGAACGAAAGGGTCAGGCAGGAGAGCCAGAACCCGAGGAAGAGGCTGCCCGCATCGCCGAGGAAGATTTTCGCGGGCGGGAAGTTGAAGCAGAGGAAGCCGAGGCAGGCGCCGAGGAAGGGGGCGATCATCGCGGCGATCAGGGTCTGCCCGGTCTGGATCGCGACGATGAAAAACGCGGAGCCCGACAGGAACGCCACGCCGCCGGACAACCCGTCCATATGGTCGAGCAGGTTGAACGCGTTGGTGACGGCGAGGATCCAGACGACGGTGACGGGGACGCTGACGGCGGGCGGGGCGTCGAAGAGCTGGAGGCGCGTGCCGCCGAGCGCGACGCCGACGGCGACGATCGTCTGCACGAGCAGCTTGAAGCGCGCGGACAGCCGGCGGCGGTCGTCGACGACGCCCAGGACGACGATGACCAGGGAGCCCATCGCGAAGACCGGCCAGGGGAAGGTCTTGACGCCGGGCTGCTCGGCAGGCAGTGCGGGGAGCCGCTGCGCGACGAACGTGGCGGCGAGGACGACGAGCGAGACGACCAGGCCTCCGCCATAAGGGATCGGCTCCGTATGGATCTTGCGGGGGCCGGGCAGGTCGAGGAACTTGACGCAGCGGGCCAGCCGGATCATGAGCGGGATCAGGGCGAGGGCGGCGACGAGCGAGCCTCCGAAGAGCGCCCCGAAAACGACGGTCATACCCCGAGGGCGCCGTTGATGTCGGCCTTCATGTCGACGACGGCCTTCTCGACGGCTTTCTCCCAGGGAAGGCCCTTATAGGCGTCCTTCTCCCACGCGGTGATGATGCCGCGGGAGGAGTTGACGACGGCGCCGAGTCCGTCGGGGTTGAAGCAGGCCTTGAGGTCCTCGGCCTTGCCGCCCTGGGCCCCGTAGCCGGGAACGAGGAAGAACGCCTTGGGCAGGGCGGCGCGGATCTCGGCGGCCTGCTTGGGATGCGTCGCCCCGACGACGGCGCCGACGGCGGAATAGCCCGAGTCGCCGATGAGGGAGGTCCCCCAGCCCGCGACCTTGTCGGCCAGGTGCATATAGAGGGGGCGACCGTCGACGATGAGGTCTTGGATCTCGCCGGACTTCGGGTTGGAGGTCTTGACGAGGACGAACAGGCCGCCGCCGACTTTCTGGGCGGTCTGGGTGAAGGGCTCGATGCCGTCGGTGCCGAAGAAGGGGTTGACGGTGACGGCGTCGGCGGGGAAGGCGTAGTAATGCGCCTCGGCGTAGGCCTTGGCGGTGTCGGGTACGTCGCCGCGCTTGACGTCGCCGATGACGAGGAGGCCGTTGTCGCGGGCGTGCTTGCAAGTGGCGAAGTACGCGACGATGCCGTAGGGGCCGAGCTTCTCGTAGAAGGCGATCTGGGGTTTGACGGCGACGGCGTGGTTTTTGACGATCTCGATAAGGGCGGCGTTGAAGTCGAGGACGGCCTTGCCGGCGCGTTCGATGTCCTTGGCGGTGCCGTGCTTGAATTCATCGGGGAGGGATTCGAGGCGGGGGTCGAGTCCGACGACGACGCGGGACTTCTTGGCCTTGATGGCGTCGATGAGGCGGTCGGCGAAGTTCTTCATGTGGGGCGCATTCTATGAATTCCGCGACCCCAAGTCCAAGGGACCTCAGCTTCCCGGGGTGAGGCGGCGGATGAAGGACTGGGCCGCCGACTCGCGGACCGGAGCCGACGAGTTGACTCCCTGTTGCTTGACGAAGCGGTCGACCGAACGCGCTCGCGTCAGGGCCGCGTCGTAGGTGATCACGCCGCGCTGGTAGAGATCCTGCAGGCACTGGTCCATCGTGTTCATCCCGTCCTTGCGGCCGGTCTCGACGAGATTGTAGAGCTGGTGCAGGTTGTTCTCGCGGATGGTGTTCCGCACGGCCGCGTTGGCGACCATCACCTCGAAGGCGAGCGCACGGCCCTTCTTATCCGCGCGCGGGATCAGGTCCTGCGTGATCACGGCCTGGAGGGAGTTCGCCAGCTGGAGCGTGATCTGCTTCTGCTGGTCGCCCGGAAACACCGCGGTGATGCGCTCGACCGTCTGCATCGTGTTCGGTGTGTGCAGCGTCGCGATCACCAGGTGCCCCGTCTCGGCCGCCGTCAGGGCGGTCGCGATCGCCTCGAGCTCGCGCATCTCGCCGATCACGATCACGTCCGGGTTCTGGCGCAGGACGTGGATGAGCGCGCGGGAGAACGAGTGGGTGTCCGTATGGACTTCCTGCTGGACGATCAGGGCCTTCTGCGGGCGGTGGACGTATTCGACCGGGTCCTCGATCATGACGATCTTGCAGCGGCGTTCGCGGTTGATGAGGTCGACCATGTAGTTGAGCGTCGTCGTCTTGCCCGCTCCCGTGGCGCCGGCGATGAGGATCAGGCCGTTGGGCTTGCGCGCCAGCTCGTCCATGATCGACGGTAGGCCCAGCGTGAAGGAGTCGGGGATGTTGAAGGAGCAGAGGCGGACGGAGACCTCGGGATTCCCCGCGTGGAAGTAGATGGTCACCCGCGCGCGGGCGCGGTCGGCGTCGAACAGCGAGAAGCAGAGCTCCCAGTTCTTCTGGAGGTGCTGCTTCTGGTCGTCGTTCAGGATCTCGTCGACCATCCGGCGCAGCTCGTCGGGCTCCATCGGAGGCCGGTTCATCAGGATGATCTCGCCGTTGATGCGCATCGCGGGGGAGATCCCCGTGATCAGGTGGAGGTCCGAGGCGGTCATGCTCCGCGCGATCTGCATCAGGTCCAGGAGCTTCACGGGGATTACCTCCGTTGGAACAGGGAGCGGAACGTCCGCCAGAGCTGGTCGACGAAGCCGCGGCCTTTCAGGGCGTCGAGGGCGAGCCGCGACAGATCGAAGTCGCGGTCGAGCGACAGTGCCTGCCGGTAGGAGTGCTCCGCGGAGGAATCGAAGCCGAGTGCAAGCTGGCAGTCGCCCATGACGTGGAGCGCGAAGGGGGCCGCGGGTTCCTGCTTCACGGCCTTCGAGATCCAGGTCATCGCCTGGGCGAAGCGCCGGTACGCGTAATAGACCCGCGCGATCCGCAGCTGCATGAACCAGTCATGCCTCGACTCGGACGAGGCCTTCTCGAGGCAGTGGTCGTCGTTCGACTGCCGCGCGGCCATCAGTGCCTCGCCGCGGGCCAGCCAGAGATAAGGCGTCGCCCCCCGCTGGGCGAGGGCGGCGTCCGTGAATTCGATGGCCTTCTGCGGATCGCCCTGGCGCGCGACGGCGACGGCCTTGGCCGAGAGGACGTCGGCGCTGTCGCGGTGGAGTTCCAGGGCCTTGTCGGTCCAGAGGCGGGCTTCCTTGAAGTCTCCCAGCTCGATTAGCATCTGGGCCTGGCCGACCCAGGCGGCGACCACGTTGGCGTTGAACTCCAGCGCGCGGGAGTAGTATCGCAAGGCCTTGTCGAAGCGCGCGCGGCGGAAGTCGAGGTCGGCGAGCTTGAGGTAATAGATCTCGTCGCGGACCTCCCCTGCGGCGGCCGGCTCCTCGCGGAGCGGCTCCTTTTGACCGTCGAACTCCAGGTTCGAGAAGCGTCCCATTCAGGACTCCAGCGCCGAGACTTTCTTGGACAACCAGACGGAAGCAGCGGCCGACGCCACGAACGTGATCGTCATGACGATGATCTGTGTGGTGTAGTCGACGCGCGCCACCCGGATTTCGCCATGGTCGATGCGCGGTCGAGCGACGGAGACGAACGTATTCGCCAGCAGCGTCAGCAGCGGCCAGTACAGCAACATCAGGCCGATCAGGAGCGCGGCCATGCCCAGGAGCCGCTTGCGGGCCTTCGGAGACTTCCCCCAGGGCGTGGTGTCGAGGATGCACATGGCGTGCGTCGACACCATGAAACCGAACAGCATCTGGCCGGTGGCGCCGGTGAAGTTGATGACGCTCAGGATCAGCAGTCCCGCCACGAGCAGGAAGTAGATCATGGCCGCGAAGGGTCGGCGCTGGAGATAATGCCCGAGGCCGGGGATCAGCGAGGCGACCGGCGGGATCCAGGACCGGGACAGGAGGTCGGTGAGCCGGAAGTCCGCCCGGGACGGAGCCATGTAGGGCTGCCCCGGCCCGCGGCCTTCGAGTCGCGGCGGGGTCAGGTCGAGGAAGCGGTCCTCGTCGAAGACGTATTTGCAGCGGCGGCAGACCTGGTCGTTGAGCGGCCGGTCGAGGCTGCACTTCGGGCATTTCATCCGCGTTACCCCTGGCGTTTCTGCTGCTGCTTCTGCTGCTGGGCCGGCTGGATCTCGACCCGCGAGTCCGGCTCGTAATACTCCTGCGTCAGCTCCTGTCCGAGCGCCTTGCCGACGATCTGCTCGACGAGCTTCATGTACTCGAGGCAGCTCTTGCCTTTCGCGCCGGAGGTCTCGAGCCGGACCTTGCCTTCCTTGCCGATCTCGATCCGCAGTTCGTGGGATTCCATTCGTCTACTCCTGATAGCGGCGGACGTGCAGCCGGATGGCGCCGTCTGCGGCCTTCTCTTCGGAGACCGTCGAAAAACCGCTCTGACCCAGTTCCTGGGACAGCTTCCGATAGACGTACTGCTGGATGACCCGGCCGGAGAGATCCTCGCCGATCTTCCGCAGCTCCTCGTCCGAGACG
>Ga0137409_10001477_pt1 | contig 25470 bp, 21 predicted proteins | sample CZODoug1_16funga_FD_122059 | JGI IMG/M metagenome (GOLD analysis project Ga0137409, IMG submission 122059) | Vadose zone soil fungal communities from Angelo Coast Range Reserve, California, USA - CZODoug1_16fungal (Hybrid Assembly) | ecosystem: Environmental > Terrestrial > Soil > Vadose zone...
GACGTGGCCCCAGCGCGCGTTCCGCCCCCGGCAGTGCTCGGGAGGCGGCGGAAAGAGGGGATCGCCCTGGAGCCAGTCGCGCACTCCATAGTAGTAGAACTGTTTCGACCAGATGAGGCTGGCGCATGCCTGACGAAAGATGGCTGCGTCTTCCGGGAGCGCCATCCCGGCGTAGAAGGCGTCCGTTTCCTTCTTGCGCGCGGCGAAGACCTCGTCGAAGCCCTCCCCGAGCGCCGAGGCGCGCGAGGACGCGCGACGCGCGAGGCGCAGGCGGAGCTCGACGGCCCCACCCGCAGGAACCGTCGCGCGGAAGTGCGCCGCGCACTTCGTGCCACCCTCGGGATGGACGCTGTCGGCGCGTCGCTCCACCAGCGCGGCATGGAAGCCGTCCTTCACGTGCGGGTGCTCGTTCTGCCCGCCGTAGAGGCGTGCGTTGTTCGTCTCGTTCTCGGTGAAGAGCCAGCGCGGGCCCTCCGCGCTGCCGGAGCCTGCTGCGGCGACGAAGTGCAGCTTCCCCAGCCGCGCGTGCTCGGCCGCGACGGCGTCCTTGCCCATGAGCCGGATCGACGGCCGCGGGATCTGCGCCTCGGAGCCGCCCTTCCACGACCAGGTGTTGCGGAACCACAGCGTCGGGAGGAGGTGCAGCGGCGCGGCCTCGGGGCCGCGATTGTGCGCCGTGATGCGCACGAGGATGTCGTCGGGCTCCGCCTTGGCATATTCGACGAACACGTCGAAGTAACGGTTCCCGTCCAAGACGCCGGTGTCGAGCAGGTCCAGCTCCGGCTCCTGCTTCGAGCGGGCGCGGTTCCCGGCCAGGAGCGGCTCGTACGGGAAGGCGGCCTGCGGGTATTTGTAGAGCGCCTTCAGGTAGGACGCGGTCGGCGTCGCGTCCAGGTAGTAGTAGCACTCCTTGACGTCCTCGCCGTGGTTGCCCTCGGGGTTGGCTTCCAGCAAACGCGCGATGCGCGTGGCGGGTCATGTGGGTGGGGGGAATACCAAGGCGCGTCGGGGGCGGGTGTTAATCTCGATTCTCGTGGGCCAGGCCTCTTTCACGCGCGTCGGGGCGATCGCGCTCCTCTCGCTCGTCGCTGCTTGCGGCGGGAGCGAGACGTCGGCGCCCGGCGGATCCGTCCCGCTCGGATGGCGGCCGCCCGCGAAGGGGCTGTGGATCTGGTACTTCGGCTACACCGGCATGACCGCCGCCCAGGCCGCGCAGACGGCCAAGGACGCCGGCGTCGGCTACGTGCTGATCAAGAGCGGGCAGGACGCGAGCTACTGGGACACGCGCTACAACGCGGCCAGCGTGGCGGAATTCACCTCGCGCGGGATGAAGGTCTTCGCCTGGGCCTACATGACTCCTGCCGACGTCCCCGGCAGCGTGCAAGCCGCTGCCCTGGCTGCGCGCGTGCCGGGCACCAGCGGCCTGGTGATCGACGCCGAGATCGAATTCGAAGGAGGCCACGACCTCCAGGCGCAGCAGCTTTGCGACGGCATCCGCGCCGCGGTACCCGGCGTGTGGCTCGCATACACCTCGTTCGGCTGGGTCGGCTACCATCCGACGTTCCCCTTCCGCGCCTTCGACCGGTACTGCGGAGACGCGTTCTTCCCGCAGGTCTACTGGAGCGATCGCGGCGTGAGCTGGTCCAGCGGCCACGCGGAAGCGATGCAGATGCTGCAGGCGGCGCGCCTGCAGGCGCCGGTGTGGATGGTCCAGTCCAACGACGACACGCCGCAGGGCGCAGCGCCGGCGACCGCCGACCTGAACGCGTTCTTCGACCTGACGCCGCCCTACTCTTCTCTGTGGGAGTTCCCCGCCCCGGCCTGGCCCGCCAAGCTTCCGCAGCTCGCGCTGCTGCGGTGGACGAACTGAGTGCGCGCCGCCCGCCTCGTCGCGCTCGCGCTGGCCTGTGCCGCGGTGGTCGCGTTCCTCTTGCTGCGCCGGAGCGGGACGGAGGCCGGGCGGGACCCGGCGGCAACATCCGAGAGGCACCCCGGAACTCCCGCCGCGCGCCCGGCAGCACCGCCTGCGCCCCTCGCGCCGCCGCCCGCCGCGATCGCGCCGGCCGGCCTGGACCCGGTGATGCTCGCCTCGCCCCAGACGACCGTGGAGACCGAGCTGCGGCTGCTCGAAGGCGGGAAGGCGGACCTCTTCCGCCTGACCTTTCTGCCCTCGGTGCAGCCGCAAGTCACGGCCGAGGCGTTCGAAGCCTGCCGCAAGCGCGTGCGCCAGGTGCCCGTCCGGCCGGATTGGGAGACGGCCGAGGCGAGCACCTCGGGCGGACACCGCGTGGTGCGCGTCAGCATGTTCGGCAAGTCCATGACCGGCTTCCACCAGGTGGACCGGCGCTGGCTGGCGGACGCGGTCTGGTGCCTGCCCGTCGGCCTGCCGTAGACGCGCCGGTGTGTAGCAAACCCGGATTTCTCGGAACCCAAGGCGAGGGCGTGACGGAGAGTTGTCACTTCTCCGCGAACACCTCCCGCAGCGACTTCCCGTACGGCCAGAAGCGCGACTTGTCCCCCGCCTTCCACGCCGCCCTGAGCTGCGGATCGGAGAGGTCCCAGTCGGAGCGGATCCGGCGGGTCACCTCGCGCAGGTCGCGGCGCAGCTCCTCGACCGACGGCCGCCCCCAGTACCAGTACCCGTTGTAGATGCCGTGCACCCGCAGCTCGGGCGCGAGCACCAACGTGTGCGGCACCATCGGGTCGTGCACGGGGTCGGTGTACTCCTGGATGTCGAGGTCCTTCTGCACGATCCGGCCGGGATCGGAGAGGAAGGGCCAGTGCGCGCCCAGCCCGTCCCGGTTCTCGTTGGTGGCGAGCAGGTCGTCCGTGGAGATCGTGACGAGCTTCGCGTACCCCACCTTCAGCTCCGGCTCGAAGGCGACGAGGTTCATCGCCTGGCGCCGGTCCTTCGGACAGTATAAGCCGCGCGAGAGGAAGACGATCATCGGCGCGTCGCCTTGCAGCTCGGACAGCTTGCGCTTCCGGCCGGCGTGGTCGGGAAGCTCGTAATCGGGGAAGCGGGCGCCGGGGACGATGTCGGCACGCATCTGAGCGTCCGGCTCAGGCCCGGTCCCTGATCTCCTGCGCGCCGGCCTCGTGTGCGCAGTGCGCGCAGCAGTAGACGCGGCCGTCCTTCTCCGTCCCGTGGCCGATGACGCGGCAGCCGCAGTGCGCGCAGTTCGGCGCGAGCGCCTGGATGGCGCACTCGAAGCTGTCGAACGTGTGCGAGTCGCCTCGCATCGTGACCTGGAACGCCTTGTCGTAGTCGTTTCCGCAGACTTCACAGCGTGCTGTGGGCATGACGCACCTCGGCCGCATCTTCTGCTGCCGGACGCGGACCGCATCAATGCGCGGACCTACGTAGCCGTCAGGTTCGCACGATCCTGGGGCTAGGTCTGTGCCCAGTTCTCCAGGCGCAGGCCCGAGACCCTGCCGAACTCCCGCTCGTTGTTCGAGACGAGGATCAGCTTCCGCCCGACGGCTTGGGCCGCGATCAGTGTGTCGAACGGACCGATGGGCGTGCCCGCGCGCTCCAGCTTGGCGCGCACGTTCGCATACGATGCGGCGTCGCTCGAGGTGAGCTCGACGATCGTCAAGGGCCGCAGGAAGTTCTCGACCAGCCGCATGGTCTTCACGGGCGAAGAGCTCTTTGCCGCGCCCGTGCGGAGCTCGGCCTCGGTGATCACGCTGACCGCGACGTCCGCGCGGCTCCGCGAGAGCATGCGTTCCAGCACCGCCGCGTTCTGCTTCAAGGCGTAGATGCAGGTGTCCGTATCCAGCAGGTATTTCAATCCAGCTTCTCTCGCTGGTCGGCCTCACCCTGGGGGGGTCTGGTGAAGTCCTCCGGCGCGCCGGCGAAGGAATCGACGTATCCATCGGGCCAGTCGTCGGCAGGCTCCAAGACGACCGTATCTCCCTCGCGGCGGACGAGCACGGTGTCGGTGTCGAAGCGGAACTCCTTAGGCAGACGTACGGCCTGGCTCCGACCGGTCCAGAACACCTTCGCTCGCCTCGCCTTCGGCTTCGTCATGGTATATACCAATGATACATATCAAGGCAGGGCAAGTCAACATTTGCGCGTGCTGCTCTTCCGCCGTGGTGCGGGCTGCATTCATGGACGTGCCTGAAGAAATGAAAGGGTGCCCTCTTGACGCGTCCATGGAGTGGACAAACCTTCGCCGAACCGCCAGCCGGAGAGGCGGCCGGGCCGTCCGGCTGTCCTGGTGGCGCGGAGGTGCAGCATCATGACCAGGCGACCGCTCTTGAAGGTTTCCATTCCGATCGCAGTGCTGCTGCTGGGGACAGCCGCCATCGCGGCCCAGTCAGGCAAGCAGGAGAAAGATGGCTCGGCGACGTTGCAGCTCCCCATCGCAGGGACAGCAGCGACCGGGGGGGCGTTTACGGGCACGCTCAGCATCCAGAGGTTCGAGGCCCGCGGCGACAAGGTGGTGGCGATCGGGATGGTGAGCGGTACGCTCGCCGGTGTGGGAACGGCACTGGTCGGCGAAGTCGCTCTCCCGGTCGAGGTGGGCGCTGGCAGCCAAGGAGCGGCCGCCCCGACCAGCGCGGTGACGCAACAAGCCACTTGTCAGGTGCTCCACCTGGACGTCGGCGCCGTGAACCTGAATCTCCTAGGGGTCCAGGTCACGACCCTTCCGATCGCCATCGACCTCTCTGGCGACTCAGCCGCTCCCCTCGGGAACCTGGTCTGCACGATCCTGGCGACGCTGAACAACGTAGTCGGCCTGGTCAACCTGCTCAATCAGCTCCTCGGTGTGGTGACCGGGCTCGTCGGCGGGCTCATCCCCTGAGGCGAAGCCGCCCGCAACGGTGACGGCCCGAAGCCGCAATCGGGCTTCGGGCCGCTCTGTCTCGTAGGCACCGCCCGGAAGCTCACAGGAACTTCGTCAGCGCGTCCATCGTCTCCTGCGGATTTTCCTCCATGAGCCAATGTCCCGTGTTCTCGAGGACGACGATCGTGGCGTCCGCAGCGACTAGCTTCGCTTGCTCGCCTAGCGCCGTTCCGTTTGCCTTCGCGCCGCCGATCGAGAGCACGGGCATCGCCAGCTTGGTCCGAGACAGCTCCTCGAAGTCCTTTGCCGTCTCGACCTCCGCGGGGAACAGCGCGGCGTAGGCATAGGCCACCATCAGGCCGATGTCGTGGCCCACGACCCTCGCTCGCTCGATGCCCAATGACCTGGCGAGCGCATGGATACGCACCGCGGCGGTCTTCATGTCCGAGCCATCCCGCGGGATCTCTGAGTCGCCGATGCCCGGCAAGTCCGGCGCGATCACCGTGAACTTCTCGGCGAGGCGCGGGATCAGCGGCCTCCACATGCGCGAGGTTTCCGCGTAGCCATGCAACAGGATCACGGACGGGCCGCGGCCGGACACGAGGTAGTGCAGCTTCACGCCGTCCGCTTCCGCCGTACGCGACTCGATGGCGTTCGTCGCCGGTGCGGCAGGCGCCTTTCCACTCAACGAGGCGCTCAGAAGGATCGCGAACGACGCACGGCGGAGGAAAGCAGGGCGGACGCTCCTCATGGGCATCTCCTGGCGATTTCGGGTGGAAGCGACGAAGCTTACAGGAGGGAGGAACCATGACGAAGCCAGTCTGCGTGGTAGCCGGCGTCGGGCCCGGGAACGGCGCGGCCTTTGCCCGGCGCTTTGCCTCGGAAGGCTACGCGCTTGCGCTGCTCGCGCGCACCACTGAGCTCAGCGGGAAGCTCGCCGAAAGCCTGCCGGACGCCCGCGCCTACCCGTGTGACGTCGCCGACGCAAACTCGGTCGCGCGCGCCTTCGATGCGATCCACCGCGACCTCGGGGAAGTCGAGGTACTGGTCTACAACGCCGGCTCCGGCGTCTGGGGCAGCGTCGAGGAAGCGACCGCGGCGGACTTCGAGGCGGCCTGGCGGGTCAACACGCTCGGCGGGTTCCTTGCGTCCAAGCAGGTCATCCCCGCGATGAAGCGGGCCGGGCGCGGCAGCATCGTCTTCGTGGGCGCCACCGCGTCGCGCAAGGCGGGCGCGAGGTCCGCCGCCTTCTCCTCCGCCAAGGGCGCACAGCGCAGCCTCGCGGAATCGATGGCTCGCGCTCTCTGGCCCGCCGGCATCCACGTGGCGCTCATCGTGGTGGACGGCGTCGTCGATCTGCCGAGGACGCGGGAAAGGATGCCGGGCAAGCCGGACTCGTTTTTCATCAAACCGGATGACGTCGCCGAGATTGGCTTCCGGCTCACCCAGCAGCGCCCGTCGGCATGGTCGTTCGAAGTGGAGGCCCGCCCGTACGGGGAGACGTGGTGATGGAGTCGCCCGGCCTCCTTCGGCAGAGGCCGGGGACCCCGCGCAATCGCTTCAGTCCCGGTCGGATCGCTTCCGGGAGGCTGGAGCGAGGACGGTGATGTCCACCGCTCCACCCATCTTCAGATACCCTGCCCTGTTGGGGTGCAGGTGATCGACCGCGTTCGTGGTGCTGTTGTGCAGGAATGGCGCGGCCATCTCACCGGTGATCGGATCGACGGTGACGCCATCGAAATCGGCGACGCTGTCGAAGATCCCGGCGCTCCGGATGAATGCGTTGACCGCTTTCCGCCGGCTGTCGCGGTCCGCGTCGATCGAGGGGTTGTTGCCCAGGGCCGAGGTGATGGTCGCCTGGATCAGCTTGAGCCCTTGTTTGCGGATCAGGCGCGTGCCCTCCTTGATCCCGGCGACCACGGCGTCGGACGTCGCTCCCGCGCTCAGATCGTTGATACCCTCGAGCCACACGACCGCGCTGACGCCGGACAGGCTGAAGACGTCGCGCTCGAGACGGCTGAGCGCCGAAGGGCCGCCAGCACCTGCGTCCGATACGACCCGGTTTCCGCCGATCCCCTCGTTCACGAGCGAGACGCGGTTGCCGTAGGCGGCGCGCAGGCGGCGGAACAGCACGTCGGGCCATCGATCGTCGCCGTTGAGCGTGGAGGCGGTCCCGTCCGTGATGGAATCGCCGAACGTGGCGACGACGAAGGTATCCGCGGGCGCCATCACGTCGAGCGCATCCAGGAAGTACCAGGAGGTCGTCGAGTTGGGGAACGCAGCGTCGCCCTGGTCGTTGCTGTGCGAGCCCGCACCGGGATTGGTGACGTACGAGGTCTGCACCGCCTTGGAGTGCCACGTCATGGGACCGCTGGTGCCGACGACGTGGAAGCTCACGGCCAGCTTCCGCCCCTCGAGCGAGAATTTCTCGACCTCGTCCACGAATTCCAGCTCGACGGCGTCGCTGAAGACTGACGCCCCGGTCGGGATGGTGACGCTCTTGCCGCGTGCAAAGGTCACTCGACGGTTCGTTCCGGGCAGGACGGCGCCGGCACTGGCTTGCAGGCCGATGAAGACGTCGTCGAGGGTAACGGGCTTGGTGCCGAAGAAGTTCGAGAAGCGCACGCGGAAGCGATCGCCCCAGAGGTTCGGCCTCACGATCAGCCGGAACGTCTGGTCGTTCGCGCCGGTGTCGGCCGAGGGAAAGGCAAACGAGAGGTCGGGTTGCGACACTGCCGTCCCGGAGGGGTACAGCCCGTGCGCCGAGGCGGCCCACGAGGCGACCCACTTCTGGTTTCCGCGGCCCCCCTCCTCGGCGAGTGCGGCAGGAATGCCCAGGACGACCACGGCCAGCGCGGCGACGGCGGCCGAAAGGAAACTTCGGCGCTTCAGAGACACGAATGGAGCGAGTGACTTGATCATGGATGCCTCCCTTTGTCGTTGAACACAGACGTCAGCGTTGGATCGGACTTCTCTCAGGGACACTGCCCTTCCCCGTCCAGAGCGTTGACTGCGGCCACGGGAATGACGGCCGCGGGAAGGCGCCGGGGGGCGGCGTCTTCGTCATGACGTTGTCGGGGAAGGGCAACATGGTGTGGGGGCGGCGCCGAAGACAGCCAGGAGCATCTTTCTGGCGGCGCGGATGTGACGACCAGCGGCGACGCTGGCCGAGGCCGCTCTTCGTGCGTGAATCGCGTGCACGATGGCTTCGTGCTCGTCCCAGACTTTCTGCCGGTAGGCGGCCTGATCGAGCACCATCGCCATCACGCGACGGATGTGGATCCACTGGCCCCGCATCACCTCGACGATGACCCGGTTGCCTGCTGCCTCGTACAGGCCGGTATGGAACGACATGTCGAGATCGATCAGGGCGGGCAGATCACGCTGCCGGACCGCGGTACGGCCGCGGGCGATGAGAATTCGAAAGGGCTTCACGTCGAAACCGGGACGGCGCGCGAGGGTCCCGACGAGGCTGCTCTCGACCGCCTCGCGAAGTTCATACAAGCCGGAGATGAGCTGGCGGTCGACCGCGGCGACCTGCGCGCTCCGATTGGGCTGCGCATGCAGCAGGCCTTCGCCTTGGAGCAGCAGCAGGGCCTGCCGCACCGGTTCGCGCGAGACGCCAAGCTGCGCAGCCAGGTCTTCCTGCTTCACGCGGCTGCCCGGCGGCAGATCGCCGCGGAGAATCGCGCTACGAATCTCCTGCGCCACGCGCGCCCCGAGAACGTCGACCGGGATGCGATTCAGCGTCTGCAGCTGCACCGGAGCGCCTGTATTTTGGATCCAGGATCCAAGTCAAGCCGCGGCGCGCCAGCGGTGCCGGGGAGCGCCAGCGGCGCTGCGGGGGTGAAGCAAGCTGCCCTGACTCGTTGCGGCTTGACGCACGAATCGCCAGCGCGCATCGGACGCAGGTCGGTCAGGGAGCCGCCGTAGCTCTGCTGCTTCTTGCGCACGCGCAGGATCGCAAACTTCGGGAGGGAGAAACGAATGCCCCGGAAATCCAGAAGCCCCGTCGCACGGTCGATCTTCTCGATCTCGCTGGGCGCCTTGCTGTTGCTCCTCGGGAGACCGGCGGAAGCGAAGATCACGCAGATCGTGATCACGAAGGTCACGTCACCGGCCTTCAACGGCGCTTCGTTCGGCAGCGTTGGTCAGTACGAGATCCTCGACGGCATCGCATTCGGCGAGGTGGACCCGAAGGACTCGCTCAACGAGGTGATCACGGACATCAAGTTGGCCCCGCGAAACCGGCGCGGCATGGTCGAGTACCAGTCGATGATCTCGATCCTCAAGCCGATCGACATGACCCGCGCCAACCGCACGCTCATCTACGACGTGGTGAACCGCGGAAACAAGCGCATCACCGACCTGAACATCGGCGGCAACGCCACCAACCCGGGCGACGGGTTCCTCGAGTCCCAGGGCTACACGATGGCTTGGATCGGATGGGAGGGCGACATCGCCTCCGGCGTCCGGTTCCCCTTGCCCGTCGCCAGGAACCGCGACGGCAGCGAGATCACCGGGCGGGTACGGTCCGAGTACATCCTGGACCAGGCCGACAGCACCCAGGACGTGACTTCTCCCCCTGCGTACGAGGCGGTCAGCACCAGCAACGCCGGCGCCACCCTGACCCGGCGCGTCCACCAGAACGACGCGCGCGAGCTCATCGCGAACGACCAGTGGGCTTTCGCCGACTGCAGCGTGACGCCCTTCCCCGGCGTCCCGAGCACCGCCAAGGTCTGTCTGCGCGGCGGGTTCGACACCAACCACATCTATGAGCTGCTCTACACGGCGAAGAACCCGACCGTCACGGGGCTGGGCTTCGCCGCGACCCGCGACTTCATCTCGTTCCTGCGCAACGGGAACGGCGCCAAGACCGGCCGGGGCGATCGCGACGACGATGACGGCCGAGGCCGGCGCGACGACGATGACGACGATGACGCGCCCGCGGCGAACCCCGCGAACCCTCTGGGCAACGCGATCAAGAACGCTTTGATCTACGGCTCGTCGCAGAGCGGCCGCTGGATCCGCACCTTCATCCAGCTCGGCTTCAACCAGGACGAGGACCGCCGCCTGGTGGTCGAGGGGGCGATTCCGCACAAGGCCTCCAACCGCGGCGCGTTCAACATCCGCTTCGCGCAGCCGACGCGGCTCTCGGGGACGCAGCACACCGAGGCGCAATTCGCGGGGCCGGAGTCGCCGCAGACGTGGGGCGAGAGCCGCGACCGGATCGCTGACTTGACCGCCGGGCAGCTCGACCGCTGCCGCAAGACCCGTAGCTGCCCGAGGATCACCCATACGGTCACCGACACCGAGTACTGGCAGGCCGTGATGTCGCTGAACACCACCGACTCGGACGGCAGGCACGACCTCGCCATCCCGCGCGAGGTCCGCATCTACCAGCTCTCCGGTACGCAGCATGGTGGAGGCAACCCGCTCGCGCAGCCGCCGGCCGTGATGCCGGGCGTGCCGGCGAACAGCCAGCTCCGCTCCAACAGCAACCCCTTCCTTTGGCACCAGCGGGCGCTGCTGGTCGCGCTCCGCGAGTGGGTGGTCAACGGAACGGAGCCGCCGGCGAGCCTGTACTCGTCGATCGGCCGGAGGAGCCTGGTCAGAGCGGAGGACGTGAAAATCCCGTTCCTTCCCGCCGTGAACTTCACTCTGGCCGGTCTGGTCAACCCGAAGGTCTTCCTCGACCGTGGCCGGAACTTCAACGTGGAGGACGCGTCCGGCGTCTTGAGGGAACCCGCGGTGCCAGGCTCCTCCTACACGGTGCTCGTCCCGCAGGTCGACGCCGACGGCAACCCCATCGACGGACTCCGGAACACGAACGTGCAGGTCCCGCTGGGTACCTACCTCGGCTGGAACGTCCGCAAGGCAGGGTTCAGCGAAGGGGACTCCAGCGACCTCACCGGCGGCTTCGTCCCGTTCTTCAAGACCAAGGCCCAGCGGCTTGCGGCAGGCGACCCGCGTCTCTCGCTCGAGGAGCGCTATCCGACGCATGCGGCCTACGTCGCCGCCGTGACCGCGGCGGCAAACAGCCTGGTCAGCCAGCGCCTGCTGCTCCCCGTCGATGCGGCCAGCATCATCGCCGCGGCAAACGCAGCCGCCGTGCCCTGACGACCGCGGGGATCAACTCAGGAGAGGAGCTCATCATCATGAAGTACAGACGAACGATGTCCGCGATTTTCTCCGGGGTCCTGTGCACTGCCTCTTTCGCCGCCGTCGCCCATGACGACGACCGCGACCGCGACCGTGGCGCGAACGCGACGCTGATCCGGGCCAGGCAGAAGTTCTTCGGCATCGAGAACGTGGACGAGAAAGGGCGCGTCGACAAGGACAAGGTCATCTTCTCGTGGGCGACGAACACCACGTACGTCGTCGCGGCCGCGGGACGCGTCCTCCTGCTCGACAGCTACATCAATCGTCCGGAGCTGCCGACCGCGCCGCTCGACAGGCGCCGCACGCCGATCCTGCCTCAGGACTTCGTGGACGTGCGGCCGGAGGCGATCTTCCTCGGGCACGGTCACGGTGACCATGCGGACAATGCCGCCTTCGTCGCCAAGTGGACCGGCGCGACCATCTACGCCTCGCCGGAGACCTGCGACGTGATGCAGCTCGACGTGACCAGGATGTGGAACGACCCCAATGCGAACAACGCGGTCAATGGCGTGGCCCCGAAGATCATTCCGAACGGCGACCCGGTCGCCTGCGTCGGCGTCGTTCCGCGGAGCTCGCCGCCGGGCGAGTACACCGGCACGCTGTCCAATCCGAGGGGCGGCACGACGACGGTCAGGAGAATCACCCAGTTCGACCCGAACATCTGCATCCTGACCTTCAAGCACATCCACTCGGGAGCGTCGCCGGTCGATGCGTCCTTCCCTCACACGCCGCTGAACAATCTCGGCGATCCGCGCTACGCGGGAGCCACCACCAGCAGTCCCACGCCGCCCACGATCTTCCCGGCGATGTTCCCCACCGGAACGCCCTTTACTCCGCCGGCCACCGAGGCGCTCAGGGTGCCGGGGCAGATGGACACGAGGACCACCGGGTTCGGCGGGAGCGCCGGGATCATCGAGATCTTCTACCACTTCGTGGTGCGCGGGCCGGGCCACAATTTCACCTTCGCTTACGTCAATTCGGCGGGCCCCGTGAAGGAAGGCATCGGCACCGGTTCCCCCGGCATGGTCACGCTGGCTCAATACAACGATCCGGCCAACAACGGTCCAGCGATCGCGCTCGCCGCGGAGGTCGGCAAGGGCCTGTTCTCCATCATGGACAACCTGCCCCAGACCGACGTGCTGATGGGCTCGATCGTCAGCCTTGGGGCGGGGGCCAACCAGCAGCGCGACATCATCCAATACACGCAGCACCTCAAGCCCAAGGTCTACTATCCCGGCCACCTGACAGACGTCGCCCAAGCGGGCTCGGCGCTCTACCACAAGCTCAACTGGCGTGAGACGGCGCAGAACATGGGCTTCCCGCAGAGCCAGTGGCCGGAGTTCCGCTTGCTCGTCGACCCGAACGACTTCATGGTGCCGCAGGTCTTCAACACGCGCGACGATCGGTGGGACAAGTCGAGCACGGCGGAGGACCGGATCCGTTCCCAGTGCCGCTGAGCACTTGACGGCTACCCCGACTTAAGTCCTATCTGCGGCGCACGCCCAGGGGCCGTGTCTCCCGGGCGGAGGGGCCGTGAGGACGAATGGCCGGCGAAACGGAACCCATTCCGGCAAGTCCCGCTGAGCGCCGGAGCGTCATCCGCGCCCCGCAGAATTTCGTCGCGGGATTGGCTCTGCTCGCGATCGCGGCGATTGCCCTCGGGGCGACCACGGATCTCGGGTCCGGCCGCTTCTATGCAGTCGGCCCAGGCCTGCTCCCCCGCGGCATCGCCACGCTCCTCGGCATCCTGGGCCTCGGGCTGGTGGTCGGTTCGCTGCTCAAGGACGGCGAGCCGCTCGGCCGCTGGCCGCTGCGTGGCCCCCTCTTCATGTTCCTCGCGGTCGCGGCCTTCGCGCTCAGCATCCGGACCGTGGGGCTCGCCGTCGCCGGGCCCCTGGTGGCGATGATCAGCGGCGCCGCGTCGCCGGAAACCCGCCCGAAGGAGCTGCTCGTCTTCGCGATCGTGGTGACCGCGCTGTCGATCGGCCTCTTCCGGTACGTGCTCAATCTGCCCATCCCCATCCTGATCATCCCCGGGATCCTGGTCCTCTGACGCGCTGCCGATGACCGACCTTCTCGCGAATCTGGCCCTCGGGTTCTCGACCGCGCTCACGCTGCACAACGTGGGCCTCGCCTTCATCGGCTGCCTGGTCGGCACGCTCATCGGCGTGCTGCCCGGCATCGGTCCCATCGCGACGATCACCATGCTGCTGCCGATCACCTTCAACGTCGAGCCGGTCGGCGCGCTCATCATGCTCGCGGGCATCTACTACGGCGCGCAGTACGGCGGGTCCACGACGGCGATCCTGGTCAACATCCCCGGCGAGGTGACGGCCATCGTCACCACTCTCGACGGACATCAGATGGCCCGGCAGGGTCGCGCGGGGGTGGCGCTCGGCATCGCCGCCATCGGCTCCTTCTTCGCAGGGTGCGTGGCGACCGTCGTCATCGCCGCGCTCGCCGCGCCGCTGGTGAAGCTCGCGCTGCTCTTCGGGCCGGCGGAGTACTTCTCGCTGATGGTCCTCGGTCTGACCTTCGCCGTGGTGCTGGCGCGCGGCTCGGTCCCCAAGGCGCTGGCGATGATCCTGCTCGGGTTGCTCCTGTCCACCATCGGCACCGACCTGGAGACCGGCGCCGAGCGCCTGACTTTCGGGGTCTCGGCGTTGACCAGCGGCATCGACTTCGCGGTGCTGGCGATGGGCGTGATCGGGTTCGCAGAGGTGCTGAAGAACCTCGAGGCCCCGGAGACGCGCGACCTGGAAAAGGTGCCGATCGGACGGCTCCTCCCGGGCCGCGAAGATCTGAAGCGCGCCGCCGGCCCCATCGCGCGCGGCACGCTGCTCGGCACCGCGCTCGGCATCCTGCCCGGCAACGGCGCGGTGCTCGGGCCCTTCGCCTCTTACGCGCTGGAGAAGAAGCTGGCGAAGGACCCGAGCCGCTTCGGCAGGGGCGCCATCGAGGGCGTGGCCGGGCCGGAATCGGCGAACAACGCGGGCGCGCAAAGCTCGTTCATCCCGCTCCTCACGCTCGGCATTCCGCCCAATGCGGTCATGGCCCTGATGGTGGGCGCGATGACCATCCACGGAATCGTCCCCGGGCCGCTGGTGATGACCAAGAACCCGACGCTCTTCTGGGGAATGATCGCGAGCATGTGGGTGGGCAACCTCATGCTGCTGATCATCAACCTGCCCCTCGTGGGCATCTGGGTGAAGCTCCTCGACGTGCCGTACCGGCTGATGTACCCGGCCATCCTCGTCTTCTCCTGCATCGGCATCTACTCGGTGAACAACTCGGCCTCCGACGTGATGCTGACCGGGGTCTTCGCGCTGGTCGGCTATGCGCTGCTCAAGCTCGGCTTCGAGACGGCTCCGCTCCTGCTCGGGTACGTGCTCGGCAGGCTCATGGAGGAGAACCTCCGCCGGGCCCTTCTCATCGCCCGAGGCCACTTCACCACCTTCGTCGAGAGACCCGTCAGCGCTGGCCTCCTCGGCGGGGCGCTGATCGTGCTGGCGGCCGCGATCCTTCCTGCGGTGCGAAAGCGGCGCGCCGAGGTCTTCACCGAATGACCCGCCGCCCGCGGCGGATGCCTTCCACCAACCAAGGAGCGATCCGATGACCAAGCGACTGTTGCTCTTCGCCACCCTGCTGGGACTCTCAGCCGGAGCGGCGCACGCCGCCTACCCCGAGCGTCCCATCACCCTGATCGTGCCCTTCGCGGCGGGCGGACCGACCGACGTCGTCGCGCGCATCGTCGGCGACCACATGTCGCGCACGCTGGGCCAGCAGCTCGTGGTCGAGAACGTGACCGGCGCAGGCGGCACCACCGGCACCACGCGCGCTGCCCAGGCGGCCCCGGACGGGTACACGATCATCATGGGTCACATGGGGACGCACGGCGCGGCCCCCGCCGTGTACCCGAATCTCAAGTACGACCCGCTGAAGGACTTCGTTCCCATCGGGCTCGCGGCGGGGACGCCGATCCTGATCGTGGCCAAGAAGAACTTCCCTGCGAAGGACCTCAAGGAGTTCGTCGCGTACGCCAAGGCGAATTCGGAGAAGCTGAACGAGGCCCACGCCGGCGTCGGCTCGGTGTCCTTCACCACCTGCTCGCTGCTCAACTCCATCCTCGGCATCAAGCCCACGCGGGTGCCGTACCAGGGGACGGGCCCCGCGCTGAACGATCTCGTCGGCGGCCAGGTCGATTACATGTGCGACCAGATCGTCAACCTCACCCCGCAGATCCAGGCCGGCAGCATCAAGGCATACGGCATCGCGACGGAGAAGCGCTCGCCGGCGCTCCCCGACGTGCCGACGACCAAGGAAGGCGGGCTGCCGGAGTTCCAGGTCAGCGCCTGGAACGCCTTGTTCGCGCCGAAGGGGACGCCCAAGGAGGTGGTGACCAAGCTGAACGGCGCCCTGGTGAAGGCGCTCGACGACGAGACGACGCGCAAGCGGCTGCTCGATCTGGGCGCGGAGATCGCCGATCGCACGGGCCGGACGCCGGAGGCGCTGGAGAAGCTCGTGACGAGCGAGATCGCGCGGTGGAACAAGGTGCTCAGGGCGCAGACGGCGGCGGCGAAGTAACTACCCCCAAGCGTTAGCCCGGAGCTTCACGCGGCAGGCGGGACGACTCCGACGCCGCGGGCGCGTCAGGTGGCTCGATCGCCCGCGGCCTCGGTACTGCTGGCTCGACCCGCGGGTTCAGGGCGCGGTGGCGCCCTCGGCGTTCATCACGTCGGCCCAGAAGCGCGCACTGTAGCCGGCGCCGAACCCGGGGGGCGGCGACCCCTGTCCCGCCACGTGGAGCGTCCCCGAGGTGAAGTAGCCGGTGGAGAGCGGATTGCTGAGCCCGATGCTCACGCTGCAGATCCTGGACAGCTCCCGCGAGTCGAGCGCCGCCGCGCCGGGAGCCACCACCCAGGACGGGTCGAGCGAGCGGACGCTGTAGCCGTTCGCGAGCGAGGCTCCGGAGAAGAAGGCGCGCGAGACCGTGGACGAGAATATCCCGTAGGAATAGAGCGGGAACGGCATCGGGCAAGCGGCGATTCCGCCCGTCATCGGGTAGGTTTGTCCCGCTGTCGAGCCGTCGGAGCCGGTCGTCCCGGAGGCAATGCCCGAACCGGTCGTTCCGGAGGCGATCCCTACTCCGCCCGAGTACCCATTACCCCAGATGTCCAGGCCGGCAACGGAGCTGTTCGTGCTCCCGAGGTTGAGGCCGAGGGCGATCGCTGGCGTACCGAACCCGCTGCTCGATCGCGCGAAGGCGCGCGGCCGCTGCGCCGCTCCCCGGTAGATCACGCGAGGGACCTCGATGAGGAAGATCTTGCGCGACGTGTTCGGCGATGGTGAAACGAAGCGCGCGATGCCCGAGGCGTCGGTCGTCGCGTTCTGCGAACCCGGAGCAGCTCCCCGCCAGCGCACGTAGACGTCGGCGTTGCTCACGGGAGCGCCGCTCGCGTCCGCGATCATCACGGCGGCCGCGGCCCTGCCATCGGCTCGCAGCGCCGCGGCGGCGTCGGCGTAGAGCGGCGCGGGCGCGACGAACGCGCTCGCCTGCGCGACGGCATCGGCTGCCTGCAAGCGACCGGAGCCCGAAGTGCGGTCCCACCCTTTGGCGCCCATGCCGGCGGCGGTGGCTTGGAGCAGTGGACGCACCGCGTCCGGCGCGACGCCGGCGCCGATCAGCGCAGCCGCAGCCGCGCTCACGTGCGCGGTCGCGGGCGAGGTCCCGGCAAACAGCCACCAGCTGATGTTCCTGGGCGACCCCGGCGGGAACGCCTGGCCCAGCGCCCCGTCGAAGAGACCGTCCCGGTTGACGTCCTGGCGGGGATCGCCTCCCGGACCGACCAGATCGAGCGCCTCGCCGCCCGTGGAGTAGTAGGTGACGGCATACCCGGCCTTGACGTCGAGCGTGAACGCCCCGACCGCGACGACGTCCGGGAACGCCGCCGGATGGAGCACCCGGCGGCCCCCGGTATTGCCGCTCGCCCCGACGATGACGACGTTGCTCGCCCTCGCGCGCGCGATGGCGTCCGTCATCACCGCGCCCGGCACGTAATTGCGCGCGAAGTCGAGCGACAGGTTGATGACCTGCGCACCGGCGGCGACTGCGTACCGGATGCCTTCAGCGAGCCAGAACTCGGTGCCCCGGTTGCTCGAATCGAGCACCTTGACCGGCATGATCACGGCGCCGGCCGCCGGGCCCACGTAGGGAATGGCCGCGGAGGAGAAACTCCCCCGGCCGGCGATGATGCTCGCCATGGCCGTGCCGTGCCCGTTGTCGTCGTTGGGATGCGCGTCGCCGTTCACGAAGTCCCACCCGGGAACGAACTGCGTCCCGGCGAACACGGGCGCGCGGGCATACGCGCCAGACAGGCCCCGGTAATCCTCGTACGCGACACCGGTGTCGAGGACAGCCACGATCGGCGGGGCGGCGCTGGCGAACAAGAGGCTGGAATCGCCCGGCGCGCCGCTGGCGGGGAAATGCCAGGTCTGAGGATACGTCGCGCTCCCGATGAGGACGCGGTTCGGCTCGGCGGACGCGATGCCGGCGGTGGCGCGCAGCGTGTCCAGCGTGGCCTGGAGAGACACCCCGACCGGCAGCTGCGCCAGGCGGAAGTCCGCCAGGCCGATGTCGATGATCAGGGCACGCACCAGGTTCAACGCGTTCGAGCACAGGACCGGCAGCTTTGCCGGATCGCAGCTCACGATGATCTGCTGCGGCACGATGACCTGGGGCAGGCCATCGATGACCTGCGTGACGCGGGGAACCGCGCCGGCCGGGGAGCCCAAAAGCGTCAGGAGCGCGACGAGCGGACCGACGACGCCTCTTCTGCCGAGACCGGATCCAGTCATTGATCGACCTCTTTTCAAGGCGCTCCCGGGAGCAACACGGTGAAGGTGGTGCCCTGACCAGGCTTGCTCTCGACGCGCAGCTCTCCGCCGTGCTGGTGGACGATCTCGCGCGTGATCACCAGGCCAAGGCCCGTGCCGGTCCCTTTTCCGCCGGCTGCGAACGGCGCGTAGAGATCGGGCAGGTCCTCCGGCGCGATGCCCGGGCCCTGGTCGGCCACGGCGACCTGTGCGCTCGGGCCGGGCCGGGTCTCCGGCTCGCTGGACAACGGCGAACCCTCCACCTCGATGCGCGGCCCTGGCCTGCGCGCGAGCAGCGGATTGCCGCGCGTCAGCCGCACCGAGACGCGCGTGCCCTTGCCCGAATAGTGGATCGCGTTGCCGACGAGGTTCGTGATCACTTGCACCAGCCGGTCGAAATCGCCCAGCACCGGCGGGAGCTCCTCGTCGACGGTCAGCGCGACCTCGATGGATTTCATCAGCGCGAGAGGCTTGAGGCCGGCGATGGCCGCCCCGGCCACCTGCGAGAGGTCGACTCGCGCGCGGGCGAACTTCACCGCGCCCGCTTCCATCCGCGCCAGCTCCAGGGTGCGGTCGACCAGCGTGGAGAGCCGCACGGCTTGCGAGCAGACGACCTGGAGGCCTTCCCGCACCTGCTCGCCCAGCCCGGGGTCCTCGCCGGCCACCTCGCCGTAGGCCTTGATGCTCATCAAGGGCATCCGGAACTCGTGCGCCATGTGGACGAGCAGCTCGGTCTTGCGGCGCAGATCGTCGATCAGGCGCGCATTCTCCAGCGCCGAGCCGGCGAGAGCGGCGAACGCGCTCAAGAGCCCGAGGTCCCTTTCGGAGAGCAGCGAGCCGACGCGGCGGGAGTCGACATAGAGGATGCCCAACTGGCGCCCGCCGAACCGGATCGGCGCACAGAGCACCGAGCGCAACCCGAGGTCGAGGATGCTCCTCCGCGTGCTCAGCTCCTCGCGCCCGACGATGTCCGCCACCGCGAGCACCTCGCCGCTGCGCAGCACGCGATCGGCGACGGTGCGCGAGATGCGCAAGGTCGCGCTCGCGTCTGCGCCGCGTACCGCGGCCACCCGGGGCACGCTCCCTTCCTCGGTGAGGAGGATGAATCCGCGCTCGGCGCCGGTGAGGACCAGCGCCTCGTCGAGCACGTCCTCGAGCAAGGCCGCGGAGCCGTTTCGCACGGCGAGCCGCTGGGCGGCCTGCGTGAGCGCGTCCACCTGCGAGAGCGACCTGCGCTCGAGCGCCTCGACGTCCTTCTGCAGCCGCTCGACCTCGCGCAGGTCGGGCGCCGCCCCCAGCTTCTCGAACGCCGCATGAGCCCGGCGCAGGGCGGCGGCGGCCTGCATCGGTTCGCTGCGATCCAGCGCCACGGCGCAGGCGACGCAGTCGGTGCGCGCCAGCTCGAGCGGGGCGCCGGCACCCTGCAGGAGCTCGCGCGCCGCCAGCACCGCGGCGGCCGCCGCGGCCCCTTCGCCGCGGGCCCGCGCCGCCAGCGCGCGCACGCGCCAGAGGTTGCCTTGCTCGACCAGGTTGTTCGTCTCCACCGCGAGCTTCATCGCCGCGGAGGCGCGCGCGTCGGCGGCCACCGGATCCAGCTCCAGCAGATCGAGCTCGGCCAGCCGCCGTTCCGTCTCCACCAACTCGCCGCGCGCGCCGGTGCGCTGCGCGATCTCGAGCGTCTCGCCGTAGAGCGTCCGGGCACCCGCGGCATCGCCCTCGCGAGCGGCAACCTCGCCGAGATTGCCGCGGACCATCGCATCGATGCGCGCGTGACCGCCCGCCTGCTGGATCTTCGCCAGCGCCTGCTCGAGCAAGTCCTTCGCCCTCGGCGAATCGCCGCGCTCGCGGTAGAGGGACCCCAGGTTGTTGAGGATGAGCAACTCCTCCTCGAGCGTCTGGCTCTTCTCCCTCAGCTTCTCCCAGGCCTCGAGCGCGCCGTTCCATTCGCCCGCCAGGTAGCGGGCGGCGCCGAGGTTGTTCCAGGCGATCGCCTCCTGGCGCTCGTCGCCCAGGGAGCGGTAGAGCTCGAGCGCCTGCCACGTCTCACGAGCCGACCGGTCGTATTTGGTCAGGAGCCGGTATGCCGTCCCCAGACCAGCTCGCGCGTCTGCCTCGGCACGGCGGTACCCGCCGCGCCGGGCGATCAGCACCGCGGTCCGCTCCTCGAGCAGCGCGCGGCGTCCGTCGCCTCGATGCCAGGCGCAGGTGCCGAGCAGGTGATGCAACCGCGTGGCCGCCTCGGCATCTCCGCGTGCACGGGCGACCGGCAGCGCCTCGCTGGCCAGATCTTCCGCCCGCGTGTAGTTGCCCCGCATCGCCTCCGCCCGCGCCTCGACGGTCGCCACGGCGAGGGGGTCGGCGCCGGCCGCGCGGGCGCAGCCGAGCGCCTCGAGCACCAGGTCGAAGCGGCCCTCCTGCCAGCGCGCCTTGGCGATCTTCTGCCAGATGCGTCCAGCGGCCCCGCCGCGAGCGAGCGCCTGGCCATATTGGCGCCGCGCGGCGATTGGCTGCCCGGCGAGCGCGAGGCAGTCGCCCGCGCGTTCGCAGAGCGCCGCCGCGCGCGGGCTGACGAACGGATGCCGCAGACCGGCCCGCGCGATCTGGTAGAGCCGCGCTGCCTCGACCGGCGCGCCGGCGCGGAGCCGCTCGCGCGCCGCCGCGATCGCCGCGCGCACGAGGCCCGGGGCCTGGGCCCGGAAGAGATGCCGCGCGCGCGCAGCCGGGTCCTGCGTGACCTGCGCTGCGCGCAAGTGCGCCTGCCTGCGCAGGTCCGTGGACAGCGCGCGCTCGGCCGCCCGCAGCAGCGCGATCTGGGAAAGGTGCAGCCCCAGCCTTTCCGCCAGGACGAGGCCGTCGGCGACGAGCGTCTCCTCGTCGCCTCCCAACGCGTGCGTGCCGAGCTCCGGCCAGAGCACGGCCGCGAAGCCGACCGAGGAGCGTTGCGAATCCGGCAGGTCGAGGATCGCTGCGCGCGCGGCGCGCACCGATGGACGCGGCACGCAACCGCCGAAATCCGCGCCCGCTCGCGGCGCGTCCAGCTCCCACCGCCCGTTGCGGCGCTCGAGCAGGCCGCGGGCGACCAGATCGCGCAACGCCTCCTCGAGATCACCGGGATGGCCCGACGTCTCGCGAACGAGCAGCTCGGCGAGCCCCTCTGCCCAGGGGCGGGCGGGCCCCAGCGCCTCGACGATCTTCGCTTTTCGCAGCGCCGGCGGGAGGGGACGCAACTCGATCCGCTCGAGCGAGTTCTCCAGCTGATCCGACGCCGTCGCGACCACCAGGAGCTGCCTCTGTTTCCAGGCCGGCTCGGAGGCCAGCGCAAGGAGCAGCGAGCGCAGCGCGCCGTCGGCGCGATCGGCGCCGTCGATGAGCAGCGCGACCGGGCTTTGCGCGCAAGCCGCGGCGAGGTCCTTCTGTGCCGCCACGACGGTCGGCTCGAAGCGGGCCCGGCCGCCGAGAAGGAGACCGAGCCAGAGGCCCAGCGTGGGGAGGCCGTGGTTCTCCGTGAGATGCAGCACGCGCAGCCCGGCAAGCTCGGCCGCGACCGCCGAGGCACGCAAGAGCCGGGAACGGCCCGAGCCTGGCGGGCCGACGATGACCATCTGTGCGCCCTTGCCGGCGGACGCGCGGCGGGCAGCCGCCTCGATCCGGGCGAGCTCGGCCTCCCTGCCGTAGAGCTGGCCCATCCCGATTTGATCGGCCGCGAGGCCCTCGCCTTCGCTCTCGAGCCGCAAGCCGGTGGCGGCCGCGAGCGCCTCGATGACTTCGTCGGCGTGCGAATAGCGTGACCGCGGCTCGCGCGCCAGGAGCTTGGCCACCACCGCCCTCACGCCGGGGCTCGCGCGGGCCGGTGGAACGGTCCCGAAATGCGCGCGGACCACTTCGGACGGCATGCCGGCAGCAAACGGATTCGCGCCCGAGAGCAGCTCGTGCAGCGTGACGCCGAGCGAGTACAGGTCGGCGGCCGCATCGGGCGCCGCGCCTTCCAGCACTTCCGGGGCCGCGTACTCGAGGCTGCCGCGCGAGAGGGGCTCGCCGCCACCGAGCTCCAGGTCCACCAGGAGCGCGCGCCGCGCTCCGTCTGGACCCGCGAGCACGGCGTTCTTGGGCTTCACGTCGCCGTGGACGATCCCTCGGCGGTGCAGGTGACCCAACGCACGGGCGATCCCGGCGACGTGCCCCACCACCACGGTCTCGGCGCCGCCCAGGATCGCGGTGAGGTCCTCTGCCCCGTACTCGAGGGCGAGGGATGCTCCCTCTGCCTCGTGCCAGAGCGACACCGCCCGCGCCAGATGCGGGTGAGCCAGCGCGGCCGAGCGGCGGTACTCGGCGGCGAGCCGCTCGGGCGGGCCCCGCTTGAGCGCGACCTCCTGCCCGGTGAAGAGATCGATGGCGAGATGGACGGACGCCTCGGCGCCCGATCCCCGAAAGCCGAGCACCTGGTAGCGGCGGCCGATCGGCGACTGCCGCACTTCGGTGATGGCTGGTTCGGCCTGCATGGGCTCCTGGACTGAGTTTGAGTGCGCAGTTTGACAGTTGATCAACGATGCCCGGTCGCCGTTTGAAGGCGACCTGTTCGTCCGCTTTCAAAACAGCGACCGGACCTACCCCGCCGCCGACGGTATCTCGTTCACTATCGAACGTAGTGAGACGTCAGGGCTGATCGGGGGTCGGGCTGCGGCAAGAGCTCATGCCGGCGGCGACGCGATGAATGCATCTCTGAAGTGATCGTAGAACGCGCGCGTGTTCTCCTGCTTCCTGACGACGGCCGCGCGCTGGTCCTGCGAGAGGTCCGCCGCGGGTTGAGGCAATCTGTCGAAGCGAGCGTCTTGCGCACCCATGTAGTGGAGCCAGTTCACGGCCATCCCAGCGGTCATGGAGCGCCCGTTCTTCAGCGGCACCTGGTAGGGAACGAACGTGACGTCGTCGGGCTCGCCAAAGACCTCGGCCGCGGTGGGAGCGAGCACGGCGCCGACCCATTCCTGCTCGCGCTCCAGACAGTAGGCCTCGATGATCGGCGCTCCGATGAAGCAGCGGGGCTCGACCGGGTTGATCAGGCACTCCCCCCACGCGATCGCGCCGCGGAACAGGATGGGCCGCTCGCGCCGGAGGCCCTTCTGGATGATGTCGGCCACGGCCGCGCCAACCAGCTTGATGCAGGTATGCGGCGGCAGCGTGCCCGCGATGCGGAAGTCCGAGCGCTCGGGGCGATAGACGAGGATGGTATCCGAGAAGGCGAGAGTGAAGACCTCCTCGCGGCGACCGGAGAGGGCCCCGGCCACGGCCGCGGCGTTCCGCCGGACCTGGACCAGCGGCTCGAAGATCTCGTCGAAGATGCGCTGCGGGCTTTCGCGCCGGCTGAGATCACTGAATCCCAGGATGTCGATCATCGCGACTGCCACCTTGCCGCGGACCCTCTTCTGCCCGCCTCGCCGGCGCCGCCCGCTGCCTCGAGCTCCTCTCCTGGCCTGGTCGTTTCCCACTGGTGTCCTCCGCTCGAATCGGCCGACCTCCTTCTCGAGGATTGACTGGGATTCTAACTGCCGCCTCCCGATCGAATCGGGCCCCGGCGGCGGATCGGCACGGGGTCGCGGCGGACCCTTGGTGTGGAGGGGTGCTGCCCTGTGGGTGCCGAGCCTGCTGCGCGCGCCGCGCGCGCAATGCCTCGGAGGATCTGAAAACTGCAATTTGACAATGGCAGTCGCCGGGGCGTATGGCGCGGGCAGTTTCGCCCTGATTCCCCACGGGGAGGGGACCCATGAAAACCGTCTGGATCATGGCCGCGCTGGTCGCCGCGGTGGCCGGGCCGTCGTTCGCGAAGGAAGTTCGCATCCCCATCACGCGGAAGGACAAGGTGCCCGTGCCGTGCGGCGAGGATCCGCTCCGCACCTGTCACAACCGCTGGCACCCGGACATCCCCGAGGCTGCCGAGGCCAACCCCGGCGACACCGTGATCTTCGAGACGCGCGACGCCTTCGATAACCCATTCAACCGCGCGTCCACGCCGGCGACGGTCGCAGCCGCCAACCTGAACCTCATCCATCCGCTCACCGGCCCGCTGCACGTGAGGGGCGCCAGGCGGGGCGACGTGCTCGCGGTGACCATGATCGACGTCGGTCCCGGGCCCGACAACTTCGGGTACACGGTGGCGGTCCCGGGGTTCGGGTTCCTCCGCGACGTCTTCACCGACCCCGCCATCGTGCACTGGGAGCTGGGAGCGCCCCCGATCAACGGGACGCGCTTTGCGACCTCGCGCGACCTTCCGGGCGTGCGGCTGCCGCTGCATGGGTTTGCCGGCACCATCGGCGTCGAGCTGGGCCGTCAAGAGATCGAGACCGCCTTCGACCGGGAAGAGGAGCTTCGGGCGAAGCAGGGATTCGTGCTGCCTCCGGAACCGGCCGACGCGGTGCCGGCCCGCCTCTGCGGCCGCCACGGGAAGGCGAGGGACCGCTGCCTGCGCACCATTCCCCCGCGCGAGAACGGCGGGAACACGGACGTGAAGCAGATGGTGAAGGGAACGACGCTGCTGTTCCCCTGCTTCATCGACGGGTGCGGGCTCTCGGTCGGAGACGTGCACTGGGCGCAGGGCGACGGCGAGGTTTCCGGCACCGCCATCGAGATGAACGCGATCGTCACGGTGAAGGTCGACGTCCGCAAGAACCTGGCCGCGGCGTTCGGCAACTGGCCCCGCTTCGAGAGCAACCGCCCCGGCGTCCTCAAGGAGCTCGAGCCGAACCATTTCATCGCCACCATGGGCATCCCGGTGAAGCCCGCGGGCGTGGTCATTGCGCCGGAGCTGTGGATCGACGTGAACTCCAACCACCTCCTCCGCCCGCTCAGGAACGAGTCCGAGGACGTGACGCTGGCGGCGCGCGACGCGCTGCTCAAGATGATCGACCTGCTGACCGGACCGACTTCGCCGGCGCCCTCGAAGCTGAGCGCGGAGCAGGCGTACCTCCTCTGCAGCGTCGCCTGCGATCTCCGCATCAGCAACCTGGTGGACGTGCCCAACTACGTGGTCTCGAACTTCCTCCAACTCGACGTGTTCAACGCGGGGCCGTGAGCACGATGAGCAGCCGCAGGCTCCTCGCGCTGGCGCTTCTGGGAGCGGCCGCGGCGCTCTTGCCCGCCCACTCCCCGTACCGCCAGTGGTACGCCTACCGGGCGAAGCACCTGGTCGTCGTGACCGACGAGGGGCGGCCGGGTGCATTCGCCGTCGCCACGGCCATCGCGTCCGCCATCGCGGCGCGGTGGCCGGAGACCAAGGCGGTCCCTTCGGCCGCGAGGACGCCCGTCGAGGTGGTGAGGCTCTTGAGCACCGGTCAGCTCCAGGTCGGACTGCTTCCGGCGGCCGAAGCCCTCGAGGCCCTCGAGGGACGCGGCAGGTTCGCCGACGATGGCAAGGTGCCGCTGCGCGCGCTGGCCGTCGTGGGCGGCGACTTGCTCGTCGTGCTCGAGAGCTGTGCCCGCCAACGCGCGCACGCCATCGCCCAGGCCCTGGTCGAATCTCGCGAGAAGCCGCTCGCGGAGAAGCGCTCGCTGCGGGGACCTTCGCCCATCCCTTTCCATCCCGGCGCGGTCGACTACTACGAGGGAAGGACGGCGCTGGGGCGAGGGTGACGTCCCCGCTTGCTCGGCC
>Ga0137409_10001478_pt1 | contig 25465 bp, 27 predicted proteins | sample CZODoug1_16funga_FD_122059 | JGI IMG/M metagenome (GOLD analysis project Ga0137409, IMG submission 122059) | Vadose zone soil fungal communities from Angelo Coast Range Reserve, California, USA - CZODoug1_16fungal (Hybrid Assembly) | ecosystem: Environmental > Terrestrial > Soil > Vadose zone...
CTGCACTCGATCCCGTGTTTGGTTTCGCCTGGCATCACATCACCTGCCTATATGTACGTTGAAGTAGGCGCGCAAGTTCCGCACGCCCCCGGTTAATTCTTGATTTCACAGTCCCTTCCGGGACTTTTAACGCACCCGCAATGTCTTTGTAGTCCATATCTTGCAGGTCCCTCAGAATGACGGCCTCCCGCAGTTCCGGGGAGAGCTTCTGGAGGGCCTGGTGGACGGCTTCCCGAGTTTCCCGGCTTTGAACCTGCTCATGGGCCGACCGTGAGGGGTCGGCGATCTGCGCCGACAGGGGCTGGGCGTCCTCATGTTCGGAGGGGGCCGTATCGATTGAGTCAGTCATCCGGTCCTGTTTGGTCTTGCGGAAGTGGTCGACTAGAAGATTGCGGGTTACGGTCGTAACCCAGGTCATGAACGCGCCCTTTCCCACGTCGTAGGAATTCAGCGTGCGGTACATCTTGATGAAGACTTCCTGGGTCAGATCCTGGGCGTCGTCGGAGGTTCCGGCAAAGCGGTAGCAGATGTTGTAAATGCGCCGGTGGTAGCGCTGCACGATCTCCTCCCAAGCCGAGGAGTCGCCACTGACACAGCGACGAACCAGCAATCCGACGACTTGAGCCTCGTCCAACCGATACTCTCCGGAACTCCTGGTTCGTCCTGTAGACCGTGCGTTTAGGCCGAGCGTAGCTGTTCGGCTTAACAACACACTACAGGTACGTCTCTGTGGAACGGGAAGTTCCCTTGAATCATGAAGCTAGGCATTGTAGCAGTACCGACAAGGGGCGGGGAAAGGGTCCAACCGAGCGATCACGCTTATGGGAACGGATTCATCACCGTTACACCGAAATACTTCTGGCCCGTGTTCAAATCTTCGGACCATATTTGGTGGCAGCCCGCCCGTTCGGCGGCCGCCACGATCATGCCGTCGTAAAAGTGGATGCCGTAAGACGCGTGGGCCTCGACTGCGCGCCGAATCAGTTCACGGTCGGGAGTGATCGTTCGAATTGGCGCCAGGGCATCCAGGCCTCTCATCACCGCATCGGCGTTTGCGGGGGGCGAAATTTTATGCAGCAGCGCGGAGGCAAACTCAGCCAACACTTGCGTTGAAATCACAGCCTTACCCGCAATCGCATTTTTCAGCAGTTCCCGCGATATCCGTTGCTTGTTCTGATTGCCGGTGTCGAACGCATACACGACGACATTTGTGTCAAGGAAATCAGGGCCGTTCATACAGGTCTTCCCGTTTCCAGGTGCGCTTCCCAACGTTGATTTGGAGTTCCTTGAAGCTCCGTTCGAGGGCTTCTAGCTCTCTGCGTTTGCGGCCCGACTTGGCGTGCTCCGCCGCAATATCCTGAAGGTAGGTGCGCACCAGGCCGGTCAGGGTCGTATCGCGCTCGACCGCGATCTTACGGACTTCCTTGACCAGGTCATCATCCAGTGACAGGGTGATGTTCATTGACCCATAATAAGGAAAAACCATAATAAGGGCAATCTCGTTTTCATGAACCGGAAAGCCCGATCCGGGCTAGCATCGGAGGGGGTGCGAATCGGAATCAAAAACCGGAGCGCGAATCCCCTACTCACGCTCCGGCCACCGACAGCCAGGAGACCGGCTGGCGGTGAAGTTTTGTTTTGGAATCGGCGTGGCCCATCCCCGACCAATCGGACGAGCCAGCGCCGCCTGCGAATCGGCTTTACTTGCCGGTTCCGCTGAGCTGTACGATCTGCGTGCCCACCGCGTCTTTGATGTTCAAAGTTGCGGTATGCGCGCCGATGACAGTCGGTATGAATGTGACCGTGATTGTGCAATCCCAGCCCGCTTTGCGGCTTGATCCGCAGGCTGATTTCGCGCTGAAGTCGCCTGGGTCCGTCCCGCCCAGCGTGACGCTGTTGATCGCCAGGGACGTGCTCTGGTCGTTGGTCAAAATCACTGTCCCCGCTTTCTTCGCGCCGACTGTGACCGATCCGTAGTTCAGATTAAGCGGCGAAATGCTGACCGGCTGTGTGCTGTTCAGCATCACGGAAATGAAGGTGGGATTGAAGCCGCCGCTGTTGAGGAGCGCAATGTCCGGCATGCCATCGCCGTTGAAATCGGCAACTGCGGCGCTGAGGTTGCTGTTGCCAGAGTAAGCAGTCTGCTGGGCTGTGAACGTGCCATCGCCATTGCCCTGGAGCACGACGGGCCCGGTGGGAATGCTCCCATAGCCAGGAATGACTACGTCCAGTTTTCCGTCTCCGTTGAGGTCGGCCACAATCGGAGTTTGTGGGGCAAGGGGCGACACGCAGTTGAGTGGGCCAGTCGTGAACGTGTTATTGCCATTTCCTTTAAGGAAGGCGTAGCCACGTTGGCTGTTGGTGCAACCGTTGGGGGTGGTGGTCACCAGCAAGTCCGCTTTTCCGTCCTTGTTGAAATCGGCAGCGGCCAGCGTGACCGGAATATAGGGTGTTGAGATCTGGATGGGCGCGCCAAACGTGCCATTGCCGTTGCCCGGCAGCACGTAAACCGCCGACGTAGGATTAACCGTAGCCGTCACGGCGATGTCCATCTTGCCGTCGCCGTTGAAGTCGGCGAAGGCCAGAGAGATGCCGTGATTGAGGATCGAGGTAAGTCCCGTATTCAATATGCCGGCGTTGTAGGTGCCATTGCCTTTGTTGAGCAACACACTGATGGAGCTGTCGGCGTTTCCGGTAACGATGTCGAGCTTGCCATCGCCGTTGACGTCCACGAGATAAACAGTTTGCTCCTGGGTTGTCGAGCCGGTGGCATAGTATGTGGCTTTCTTGAATTTCCCCGTCCCCAAGCCTTGCAACACGGCAACGGTGTTGTTCTGACAACCAGGGAAGGAGGCATCTTGTAGCGTGGCGACGAGATCGGCTTTGCCATCGCCGTTCACATCACCGGCGGCAATCCACGTGACGGCATTGTTCGCGCAGGTGCTGGCGACGACCAGCGATATCGATCCCAGCGCGCCATGCGAACTGCCCAGACTGATCCCAATATCTCCGTTGACGTTCCCAACTACCGCGACATCGGGAAACCCATCGCCGTTAAAATCGGCCGTCGCGATCGCGTAGTTATAGGCGCTTAAGTTCCCGACCGAAGCGTAAAGTTGGCTGGTCTGGAGTGTCCCATCGCCGCGGCCGAGCGACACGGTGTTGGTATCTATGCCGTTGGTATCCAGCACGTCGAGCGTACCATCGCCGTTGAAGTCGCCGACGGCGACAACATAGTTACCGCCGTTATTCTGAACCTGGAGCGGGTACGAAGGCCCGGCGGTAAAAGTGCCTTTGCCTTTGCCGTAAAACGTGAAGACATCTCCAAACCCGTCGGGGATGACGATATCCAGCTTTTTATCGTTATTGATGTCGGCCAAGACCACGTTGTCCGTGCCGCCAATGGGAATGTTACCGACCGTCCCTTTGACTGTGAAGGTCCCGCTTCCCTGGTTCAGATAGACGATGACGCCAAAATTTTCGTCGGTGATGACTACGTCTGGCTTCTTGTCGCCGTTCACGTCACCGATAGCAATGCCGCCGCCGGGCGAAGAGCCTGCGATTCCGGAAGCGTAATAGGTCGCCGCTCCGAATGTGCCGTTGCCATTGTTGAGCAAAATGCTCATTCCGTCGTTGACGGGAAACGCGAGATCAGGCTTCCCATCTCCATTTACATCGCCGACCGCGACCGCGGTGCAACAACCAGAAGTGCGACCATAACCGTAGTTCGCTGGAGTCTGGAAGCTGCCGTCGCCGTTGCCCAGGAAGATAAACACGCCGTTGTTGATAGTGACGCCGACCAAGTCGGGTTTGCCATCGCCGTTGACATCGGCTGCGACAATGCTGTTCGGGCCGGGATTGAAAATGTTGCTGTTGGGTGCGGGATAAGTAGCACTAAACGTGAGGCCACCCGTGCCATTGCCCAGGAAAATGTGAACCTCGGTGTTGCCAGTTGTGGCATTTAGCGCCCACAAGGCAACATCGGGCACGTGGTCACCATTGAAATCGCCCACGGCGATGGCTTCGTAGAAGATATTGGCGGCGGCGATATTGAGCGAGATAGGAGGGTGGAATGTGCCGTCCCCCTTGCCCAGGATCACGTTGAGATCGGAGCCACTGTCAATGTTGACGACATCCAGCTTGCCATCCCCGTTGAAGTCTCCAGTAGCGACAGCCACGGTTGACGGACAGCAGTGGTCCGCCGAACTGAACGTTGTGGGCGCCGGAAAGGCGATGGGAAAGGTTTGTGCCTGCGCCGGAATCAAGACTCCGGCAAACATAGTTAGCACGGCGAGCATGCCGAGCACGATTACAATCCTGCCCGAGCGCTTATTTTGCTGATGATTCGAATGCATTTTGTTGTCTCCTGGGAATGAGTTGCACAGGTCGTTTTTTCAGGGGGACCTGTTTTAAGTCCCGGCGACTTTCGCTTTGAAAGGCTGGTCGGTCAATGGTCCGAAGATAGCGGGACGCTGGTGTCTGTATAGCGAGATAAGACGTGCATTCGCAGTGAGTTGCGCGAACTTATTGCCTGGGAAGTAAGGTTGCTGGATCGAGACTCCGAGGGGGCAGGGGGGTGCGCGTCTCCAGTCCTGTGGTAAACTTCGTTCTCCCCCATAGCTAGCCTTCTTATGGCTTCTGCACAGGTCCCTCCAGTACTCGTTCGTTTCGGTGTGTTTGAAGCCGACCTCCGCGCCGGTGAGCTTCGGAGGAACGGCGTCAGGGTTCGTCTTCAAGATCTACCTTTTCGCGCGTTGACGCTGTTGCTGACCCGTCCCGGGGAAGTGATCACGCGCGAAGAGTTCCGTCAGGCACTCTGGCCGCCGGACGTTTTCGTGGACTTTGAGCAAAGCATCAGCAGCGCTGTCATGCGCCTGCGCGACGCCCTAAACGACTCGGCAGACAATCCAATCTTTATTCAAACCATCGAACGCCGCGGCTATCGCTGGATCGGACCCATCTTCAGCCAAACCATCGACCCGGTAGTTCAGGATCGAGTCCCGGCCCCGGCGGCGGAACCGGAAAGCCGGGATTTTACGGCGCGCTATGAGATTGGATTGACAGCGCCCGCTCAGAAGCGCGGCTCGCCAGCGCGCCTGTGGCTGACAACGGCAGTCTTCGTCTTTACTTTTAGCGTATTGGGCCTGGCTGGATTTTTTCTATGGCGGGGGCAGCGGCCCACGCCCGTTTCATCGATTGCAGTCCTTCCGTTCGATAACCTCAGCGCTCCATTTTTCAATGACGCGTTCAGCGACGGATTGACAGACGAAATCGCAGCCTCCATTTCCCACCTGGATGGCGTCCGAGTGGCCGGTCGCCGTTCCGCGTATGTGTTCAAAGGAAAGCACGACGACCTTCGCGATATCGGTTCCCGCTTAAATGTCGAAGCCGTGGTGGAAGGCAGCGTACAGCGCGCCGCGGATCGCACTCATGTCACCGTAGAACTGAATCGTACGCGCGACGGGTTCACGATCTGGAGCCAGACTTACGACGGTACAACCAGCGACTGGATGCAAATCGAATCGCAGATCGCCGGTTCGATTGCGCGGGCTCTGACACGAAAAATTTCTCCCAACAATACCCCGGCCTCCCACGACCCGGAAGCTCACGCTTTGTATCTGGAGGCGCGCTATCTCTGGAATCAGCGAAATTTTCCCGAGGAACTCAAGAGCGTGGACCTGTTGCAGCAGGCGATCGCACGCGACCCCAACTATGCCCTGGCATGGGCTGCCTTGGCCGACTCTCTGATTGCCATCGGCGATGTCGAAGAAGTGGATCCCGACGCCTATATTCCGCGCGCCCGCGACGCCGCCCTTAAGGCTCTGCAACTTGACCCATCTCTTGCCGAACCGCACGCCGCGCTCGGGATGGTCGCCTGCCATTACGACTACGACTGGCCCACCGCCGAGCGAGAATACAAGAAGGCATTCGAATTGAATCCCAACTACGCCAGCGCCCATCAGTACTACGCCCTAGGCTTGATGGCCCACGGCCGCTTTGCCGAAGCGAGCGCGCAACTCGATACTGCCCGCCGGCTCGATCCGCTGGCGCTCATTGTGGATGTCGATCTCGCTCTGCTACGAAAATTCCAACGCGATTTCGACGGCGTGATTGCGGTTTCGAAAAGCATCCTGCAACGTGACCCCAACTACCATCTTGGTTACAGCATGCTGACCACGGGCTACTACTGCGAACGCCGCTGGGATGACTGGCGAGCCGCGGACGCGAAACACCACCAGGACGACTTCCTGAGCGCAATGGCAAATGGGCACCCTGACGAAATCGAGCGCGCCATCCGCAAGGTGATGGAGCAAGCCAAGGCTGGTGCTCGCCGGCCCTATGACGTCGCATCCTTCGCAAATCTGGCCGGAGACCGCGCTCTCGCTCTCGACTGGCTGGAAAAGTCGTACCAGCACCACGACTACTGGATGCTGTTCATCAACGTCGATCCGCAGTATGACCCACTCCGCTCCGAACCCCGGTTCCAGGCGATTGTCCACAGCCTCGGCGTCGCCTGAAGAGCTATCGGTGCCGTGGTGTTCTACGTGAACCTCACTTTCACGTCCGGTCCTTTATCCAGATGAATGCTCTCAATGAAGCGTACTTTCCCCGTCTTCAAAGTCAGGATCACGGACGATGTCCGCTCCCCTTCGCCAAAGAACCGAACGCCCTTCAGCAATGCGCCCTCCGTTACACCCGTGGCGGCGAAGATCATCTGCTTGCCTGGAGCCAGGTCTTCGGCTTCGTAGATGCGGTTTTTGTCCTTGATCCCCATCTTGGCAATGCGTTCTTCTAGTTCGGGTTTGTTGATGACCAGGCGCCCCTGCATGTAGCCGTTAAGGCAGCGGATGGCTGCCGCGGTGATGACACCTTCAGGCGCTCCACCCGAGCCCATGACCACGTGAACCCCGGTTCCGATGACGGCGGCGGCGATTCCAGCTGAAAGATCGCCATCGCCGATCAGCTTGATGCGCGCACCCGCCTTGCGGATGTCGGCGATCAGTTTTTCGTGTCGTGGACGGTCGAGCACCATGACCACCAGGTCATCCACTCCGCGATGCATGCGGCGGGCGATGTTCCGCAAGTTGTCGGCGACGGAAGCGTCGAGTTCGACCGCGTTCTTGCAGGACGGCCCTACAACAATTTTTTCCATGTAACAGTCCGGAGCATGCAGTAGGCCTCCCTTCTCGGATGCTGCCAGAACTGTGATCGATCCGGGCGCACCGGTAGCACACAGGTTGGTGCCCTCCAGCGGATCGACTGCAATGTCAACGTTGGGAACGTCGCGTCCGTCGGGGAACGCTCCGCCCACCTGCTCGCCGATGTAGAGCATGGGCGCCTGGTCGCGTTCTCCCTCGCCAATCACGATGGTGCCGCGCATTGGAATCGTATCCATGACCTGACGCATGGTTTCGGTGGCGACTTTGTCACTCAGCGGACGGTCGCCTTGACCCATGGTGCGAGCCGAAGCGATGGCTGCGTTCTCAACGACGCGCAAAAATTCCAACGCCAGATCACTTTCAATGTTCTCCCCGAAACTCTTGGGACGGGGCCCGGAAGAATTTTGAGATGGCATGAATGCCTCCGATAAAATGCGACTTGGCAATATATCCCCTTCTGCGAGCAGAGGGAAGTGCGATACGGTTCAGGCGACCGTTTGTAAATGGAGGTGACGCGGCTTTGCCCTTCCGGTTTGGATTCGCCTGGAGATTGACGGCGCGGGCTGTTGCCAGCAGCGTTATACTTGTGGACAAAGCTTGGAGTCACATGAATATCGTTCGCTTCCCCTGCTTCTTCCTGCTCGCGCTTGTCTGCGCGGGCGTATTGCAGGCCCAGGAAGCTCCCGTTCCGCACCTTCTGCCCGGCTCTGCTCGCAAGCCTGCGCCGGACCCAGGCCAAGCTTCGACTCCACAATTGGTTTCGTTGACTGTTCCCAAGGGCGCTTCCCTGCAAGTGGCTCTGGATCAGGAAATCCGGGTGAAAAAAGTGGGCCAGCAGGTCCACGCGCGCATCGTGGAGCCCGTGTACGCCTTCGATCGGCTGGTGGTTCCTGCCGGCTCCGAGGTTCTCGGGGAAGTGACCAGGATTGGTGCGATATCGGCTGGAAGGAGGACTTTGTCGATCCTCAACGCGGACTTCAGTCCGGCGCGTGACGTTGAAATCGGCTTCGAGGCCCTGGTTTTGCCCGATGGAAGGCAGCTTCCGCTGCACACCAGCGTGACGGCAGACTCCGGTCAGGTCATCCAACTTGTTACCGCTCCTGAAACGAAGGACAAAAAAAGCATCAAGGATAAAGCCTCTGAGAAGACGGAGGAGGCGAAGCGGCAAGCCAAGCAGCAATGGGACGCGGCGATAAAACAACTGAAAACGCCCGGCAGAGTACACCGCCTGGAACGGTATGCCGCGGCGCAGTTGCCGGTGCACGCGCAATACATTCCGGCCGGGACCGTGTACTTCGCGGAATTGAATGAGCCTCTCGACTTTGGGAGCGAAACAATGACGCCGCAGATGGCCTCGTCCCTTGGTAGCCTGCTGCCAGACGACAGCGTGGTTCGCGCCCGGCTGCTGACACCTCTTTCCTCCGCCACCTCGCAGAAGGGCGAGACCATTGAAGCAGTGCTCTCGCAACCTTTATTTGACGGTGACCGGTTGCTACTCCCACAAGGCAGTCGCTTGAAAGGCACGGTTCGGCAGGTGCAACCGGCGCGCCGCCTGAAGAAAAATGGACAGTTGCGCATCGCATTTCTGGAACTCATCCCGCCGGATGGAATCGAGCAGAAAGTCCATGCAACATTGGAAGGCGTACAGGCCGGAAAAGACGGGAACATAAAACTCGATTCCGAAGGCGGTGCGGAGGCCACCACGTCGAAATCTCGTTACCTGGCGACCACCGTCTCTCTCGGGTTGGCCGCGATTTCCATGAGAGAAGATGAAGATGCTGTAGGAGGTGGAACGGCCGGGAATACGGGCAGCCGAGTTGCTGGCGGCGCCGGCGGATTCAAGTTAGTGGGCATGGTGGCGGGATTGTTAGTGCATTCGCGGGCTTTCGGCTACACCATGGGAGCCTATGGAGCCGGGATGTCGGTCTACACTCACTTCATCGCACGTGGACACGAGGTTGTGTTCCCAAAAAATACGGCGATGGAAATTGGGATTGGAACAAGGGCGGAAACGCCGGCATCCGCTCCCGCAGACTCTTCGCGTAAGGACACTGGCCAGAACTAGGGCGGCGCGAAGCCTCAGATAAAGACTTCTGGCGAGACATGGAATCGCTGGCTGAGCCGGCGAATATGCTCGGTGGTGAGCTGGCGTTTCCCGTGCAATACTTCCGAAACGATGCTGGGCGTTCCGAAAACATCGACCAGGTCTTTCTGCTTCAGATTATTGGCCCGCATGAGTTCATGCAGCACTTCCACGGGGCTCGCCGACTTAAGTGCGTAGTGCTTCTCTTCGAAATCTTCAATTAGCAGAGTCAGGAGGTCAGCCATGCGCCGCTCGGCGGCGCTCATGCGGCTGCTCTTGCGGTCGAATTCCTCGAGCCGGCGGATGCACCGCTCATTCTCCGCTTCAATGCGAATGACTGACGGCAGCGTGCTGGAGAGCAGTGCTGCATATTCAGCTCGGACCGCGGTTGCGCTCATCGTTTCCTATTTCCTCGGTCATATTCGGCGTGCGTCAAGACGTGGCGAATGTAGACGCGGGCGAAAGCATAGTTAATCTCCGCAATCAGCCGGTAGTGGTTTCCTTTGACGTTGAAGACCGTCCATTTGCCCACGGCATCGGCGCTATTAAAAGTCAGTCGGACGTCCACCAGACTCCTCCAACGAGCTTTCTTCGCAATACGAAACCAAACGTCGAGCGGACCCTCGAGATCACGATGCAGGGCTGCCGCTTCTTTGAGGGCGCTGACCAAGAATGCTAACTGGAAGCAACTGCGAACTCGATGAGCGAAGACAGTTAATGCGCTTTCGCCTATGGGACCCGATACGGAATTTGAGATTGAACTACGTTGACGTTTTCAATGGGATTGGTGCGAAGGCAATCTTTCGGCAAATTGAAGTCCTTTGTCGCGGCTCGCTGCTGGTCCAACGACGATTTCTCGAAGAGCAGTTGAGGCGTTTGTTCTCCAATCGAACTCCCTGTACCTCACCAAGGAGTACGGTCGGGTTCTCAGCTTCATTCCGCTCGGTTTCATGTCAGCGGGGAACATCTCTAGAAATCTGTACTCCTGCTCGTTACGGTAAGCCCCATGTTTAAAGAAGAGAGCGGTGTTCAGAGTGTAGGCGACCACCCAAGTGAATAACTTGACCCGAAAGGTCGCGTTTTCGTCTTAGAAAGCTTCTCTTCAGCTATAAAATCAGTCAGTCTGAGCGTTGTTTCGGCGATCTGTCCCTGCAAAAACTAGTTAACTGACTCTCGTCATACGTCAGCGGAAATGACTGCCCAAAGGGAGAATCGCCTTTCTCGATGAATGCTGTCTCTAGTTCTCTTCTATTGAACCCCAGAGCATAACCTTGCCCATTGTCTGCGTATGCACGCCATTGTCCAAGCTCATCACCGTCTGAACTAAAGGAACAAGTAAAGTGGTGTCCCAACTCACGAAAGTCTGGGTCGCTGCTAACTCGCCGTAATACTGTCGCAACTCTTTCGGCTTCTGCACATCCTTTGCCTTGCCACGCCTCGATGGCCTTGCCAAATCCATGTCGCAATTCAGAGGGATCGTTCAGGTTGAAAATGTCCGTCAGCCAGAGTTTGCCGGTAGCCAAGATGCCCGCGAGTCCACGATCGTCAGTGCAGTGATAAATCGTGTCTGATACTCTCCGAGCATCTAATTTGTCGCGGAAAGCTTTGATTATCTCTTCTGCGTCACCCTGATATTCTTGAGCGCCGCGCTCACTTCCACTGAGAGAGAAACCGTCATCAGAACGCATCCACCCCCGTCACGCTCGCCCCGATAATCAGCGTATGGATGTCGTGCGTCCCTTCGTACGTCTTGACTGACTCTAGGTTCATCAGGTGCCGCATGATCGGGTAATCATCGGCCACGCCGTTTGCGCCCAGGATGTCGCGTGATAGGCGCGCACATTCGAGGGCCATCCAAACGTTGTTGCGCTTAGCCATCGAGATGTGCTGATGTTCGACTTTGCCGGCATCTTTCAGACGGCCGACTTGCAGGACGAGAAGTTGCGCTTTGGTGATCTCGCTGATCATCCAGGCAAGCTTTTCCTGCACAAGCTGGTGCGACGCGATGGGCTGATCGCGGAATTGTTTGCGGAGCAGTGAATACTGAAGGGCACAGTCGTAGCACGACATGGCCGCGCCGATTGCTCCCCATGAGATCCCGTAGCGCGCCTGGTTCAGGCACATCAGCGGAGACTTCAGGCCGCCGCTCTTTGGAAGCAAGTTCGATTCCGGAATACGAACGTCTTGCAACGAGAGCCCCGAAGTAACCGACGCCCGCAGCGACCACTTGCCGTGGATGTCGTCGGCTTTGAACCCGGGGCGGTCAGTTTCGACCAGGAAGCCGCGGATCTTGTCGTCTTCATCTTCAACCTTGGCCCAGATGACGGCGACGTCGGCGATGGAGCCGGAGGTGATCCACATCTTCTCGCCGTTCAGGACGTACTCTTTGCCGACTTTTTTCGCGCGAGTGCGCATACCGCTGGGATTGGATCCGAAGCCGGGCTCGGTCAATCCGAAGCAGCCGAGTTTCTCGCCTTTCTGCATGGCGGGCAGCCAGGTGTTTTTCTGTTCGTCGCTGCCGAACGCATAGATGGGATACATCACCAGTGCTGACTGCACACTGACGAACGAGCGCACGCCGGAGTCGCCGCGTTCCAGTTCCTGCGTGACCAGTCCGTATTCGACGTTCGACATGCCAGCGCAGCCGTAGCCTTCGAGAGAAGCGCCGAAGAATCCGAGGTCCGCCATCGGTTTGACCAGTTCGCGCGGAAAGCGTCCGGCGCGGTTGCATTCTTCGATGATGGGGACGAGGTTGTCTTCGATGAATTTGCGCGCCGTATCGCGCACCAGGCGCTCATCGTCGCTGAGCAGGGAATCAAATGCGATAAAGTCGACACCGCGAAATTTGATGGCTGACATAGTCACGCACTCCAGAAGTCTGCGGAAAGGAATGGCAAACTAATCAAATTAGCAGAGGGGCGGGGAAGTGGGCAACGCGGGACGCGTCTAGGTAGTGGGTCAGTTTGCATTCACGGGTGGGATTACGGTCGTCATTCCGCCCGGCGCAGGGGCAGGCCCCCAAAGAACACCATCGCCGGTGAGAGCTGTTTGCTTCTCTTACCCTGCCCCGGAATAACTGGAAGATTTCGCACCTGCGGTACGCTCCCATCATCCGGCAGTCCTCTATGTTCGGCGCGAATCGAGTGTGGAACAAGATATTTCAACATACCGCAAAGCAACACGCAGGCGTGCAAACGCAAACATATTTTGACATCCATTCAAGGTATCTTTACCATTTTATCCCGTGCTGTGGGGCGCAACGGACCTTCGGGCCGGACGGGCAATGCCCGCCTACATACCAAATCAAAAAAGCGCCCAATGCCCAATCTCGAAAACCTTAAGAAGCAAGCGAAGCTCTATCTGCGTTGGCATCGTGATCGTTACTATCCGGTTGCTGCGCAAATTCGAACTGTGCTGCCGCGTTTCCGTCACTTGACCGATCAGGCTGTGCTCGCTCACAACTTCAAGTTGTCTGACGCGCAAGAGTTGGTTGCGAAAAAAGCAGGATTCGAGAATTGGGAGGCGCTCCTTAAAGGAGTCCACACTATGAGTGATTTACACGTTGAAACTCTGTCCAAACCAACACTTCTTGCCGCCGAGCCCCAGCTCTTTGTCGCCGACGTTGGAGCGTCGTGTGAGTTCTATACGAAAAAGCTAGGGTTCACGGTTGCTTTCATTTATGGTGAGCCGCCATTCTACGGACAAGTGTTCCGGGATGGCGCCAGGCTGAATCTCCGATGTCTACCCGAACCCGCAGTCAATCCGGAGCTTCGGGACAGAGAGCATCTGCTCTCAGCATCCATCACACTCGATGATGCGAAGCCGCTCTTCCTCGAGTTTCAGACGGCAGGCGTGGTATTTCGTCAGGGACTCAAGACAGAGCCGTGGGGCGCTCGCACATTCATCATTTGTGATCCCGACGGTAATCTAATCCTTTTTGCAGGGCGAGGGCGGTAGTCCACATACAGTCGGCTGATCCCGCTATTGTCCTTCGGATACAGGTGATGGGTTAGTATCCTACCCGTGCTTTGAATTCGCGGGCCCGGTCGCGCGCGACGGTCAAGTCGGTCTCTTTACTGTCCTTCAGGCGGACATGCAAGGCTCCTCCGGGAAGCGATGTAACTTCCTTGATCCAAGCCAGGTTCACCACCGTACTTCGATGGACGCGGAGGAATTTCCTTGGATCGAGCGTTTTCTCCAACTGGGCGATCGCGCAATCCACGCTATAGGACTTGCCTTCGGATACCGCATACGTCAGCTTGTCCTCGGCATAGAAATGAGTGACTCGATTCAGGTCGATGAACCGGAGCCGGTCTCCTAGCCGCGACGCGATCCGGTCGGGATAGTCTGGCCTGGTTTCACGCAGCGAGTCTGTGAGTTGTTTGAGCAAAGCCTGAAAACCTGGCTGCGCGAGCGGACCCGAACCCCGCAACCGCTCAACCTTCTTAAGAGCGCGTTCGAGTAATTCAGGCTCTACCGGCTTCAACAGGTAGTCGACCGAGTTCACGCCAAAAGCTTGCAGGGCGTACTGATCGTAAGCGGTGGTGAAAATTACGACCGGCTGGCTGGGCAATCGCGCCAAGACCTCGAAACCATTCAGGCGTGGCATCTGGATGTCGAGAAAGCACACATCGGGTGTATCCGCCGTTAACGCCGCCACGGCTGCTTCGGATTCGGTCGTGCTGCCGATGACTTCTACACGCTCCGTGTGTTCCAGCAGTCGGCGCAGGCGCTGTAGCGCCAACGGTTCATCATCCACGAGATACGCGCGCAGTTTCATAGGCGCGGTAAAACCATCTCTACTACACAATGGCCGTCTCGCCGGAAAACATTCAGGCGTGCCTTCTCGCCGAACAGTGCATCGAGGCGTTCCACCAGATTGTCCAGCCCGTGACCCGCGCGTACCGCAGTCAAGTCGAAGCCCGGCCCGGTGTCGCGAACCTCGATCCGCACGCTACCGTTGTCCGCGGATGCCGTGACCAGGACCTCTCCTCCACCGCCTTGCGGAGTGATTCCATGCTTTACCGCATTCTCGACCAGCACCTGCACCGACATGGGAGGCACCTGTTCATTCTGTAGCTCGGCTGGCACTTCGACCGATCCGCGCAGCTTGTCGCCGAAGCGCACTCTTTCAATGTCGACATAGCTTTTTACCATCCCCAACTCCTGCTGCAATGGAATCAGCGGTTGCGTACTGGTGTCCAGCGACGCGCGCAACAAAACGGCCAGGCGCCCGACAATCTGTTCCGCCCGCGCTGGGTCAACCGCAATGAGCGAACTGATCGAGTTCAAGGTATTGAACAGGAAATGCGGCTGAATGCGCGATTCGAGCGAACGCAGCCGGGCTTCCATTGCCAGCTTCCGCGCCCGTTCTTCGGCTATTTCCTTTTCGTGAAGCTTTTCCTCCATAGCTTGCACGCGTCCCCGCAACGATCCGTGAACGAATGCGCCCAGCCCGAACACAACGGCCAACGGCAGGGCGATGCGCAGCGTGTAGAAATACTCCATCCAGAAGTGTCGCGGGATCACGAAGCCAATGACCATCAGCAGTGTCTGCGCCAGCAGGCAGCCCAGAGCCGAAAACACAATGATGCCGAAGGCTACGACACGGACCAGAGGAACCTTGCGGAACGCCGGTATTTCCGCAAGGCCGCCGATGGCGAGGACCCCGAGAATGCCAGTCAGGTTTGCATAGACGAGCGTGTAGGCCAGCATACGCAACAGATCGCGTGTGCTCGAGATCTGGTTCCCCGCGATCTGGATCAGAACCACAATCGTTACAGCAAGATTGATCCAAAGCAGGGAAAACGCCCACTTGCGCGGAATCGGAGCCATACGCTACCTCGGCGCAGAGCGCTACTTCGCATTCACAGGTTCCAGAGCACCGGCACGAAAGACGTTAATGATCTGTGGCGTGTCTTGACCGGCCAGCTTCATCTCACCCGCCACGTTCTCATAGAGAGTGGCGTACTCAATTTGCTTGGTTGCCAGCGACACCCAAATCTGCCCCCAGTAGTCGCTGCGCCCCTTCAGAGTCATGCCGCTATTGACAATCTCCAGCGGATTGAAGAATGCCTGATATTCAATCACGGCGCAGTCCTGGCCATTTCTCTGGGAACGTCCGACCCACTCCAGTACGACGTCGCGGTTATGGAAGACGCCCACGTCGGGCATGTTCACATCCTCGTTGGAGGCGGCGTGATGAGGCTCGTTCAACTTCAGATGTTCGAAGTAGTTCTGGCCAAACTCCTCGATCATTCCCGTATCCCAAACCAGATTACGCTCAAAGACCGCAGTGGGCGGGAATGCCTTAAAGAATTCCGGCTTCAGTGTGCTGGAGAGATCATTGCGATAACGAAATCCCTCCATGAAGTCGCGCTTCTGCGCGGCAGCGAACGCGGCCGTGGCGCCGTCGGCATCTTCCTGAGCAACCTTCGTCCACATGACTTCTCCGCTCGCAAGTCCGCGGATGTAATCCCCAGTTAAACGCTGGCGGCGAACGATCTCGCCTTTGGTATTGGCCATGTTGTAAGTCACCGTAAACCGGTAAGTGCGGGGGCCGCTGTCCTTCACGGCCGTTCCCTGTGGCAGTTCCCATGTTTTCGTGGGAAGGGTTTGCGCGGGTACCGATTGGCCAAGCGCGCAGAGGAGCGCGCCGAAAACGAATATCGAAAAGGTTCTGATTCGCATTGGGTGATACCTCCTGGCGTTGAGTTTCCTGCCGGCAGGGGATGGAAGCATCTCCTCAGCGACGAAAGGCAACAATTCCCGACGGCAGGTCGTCGGAGGCGGACGAACCGTGCCATTGAATTCAGCTCAAACTTACTACTTAGTGTCGGAACTTCGGGATCCAGCGCGGCACTGAGCTGCGATAGCGCTCATATTCCTCGCCAAATTGTTTGCCGAGCGTTGGTTCCTCATAGAAGAGGACGAACAAGTGGGCAATCAGCCAGAAGCAGGCCAGGTAGATGGCGATGTGCAACGAGTGGAACAACCAGGCTTGTCCCGCAATGACGAGCCCGACTCCGATGTACATCGGGTTGCGTACGAAGCGGTGCAGACCTTTGACGACGAGGGTTTTGGTCGGCGCGATCGGTGCGGGTGTTCCGCCGCCGATTAGAGCGAAGCCCCAGAACGCTGTGTAGAGATAGATCGCAATCCCGATGACGATGACACCGAGCGCCGTCCATTCTTCGGAGCCGGCCACCGGTGCCGCATGCCTCCGCAACCACCAGGGCCCATAGCCAGCAACAGTTCCCGGCACGAAAACCGTAAAGATGAAGGTGTTTACCAGGGGGCCAATGGATTTGTTCATGAGTGCCATTGTTCGCTCACGGTAGCGGGGGGTCAATCCCAATGCGCATCAGGATGCTGTGCTAGCATTTCCGCCATGCGAAAGTGTCTGTTCGTTTTCCTGATGATCGTTGCCCCGATCTTCATCGCTTCTGCGCAATCGCCGTCAAACCTCTACCCCATGCAGGAAGGCTTTGTAGACAGCCACGGCGCGCTGATCTACTACAAGGCTGTCGGACACGGCGCGCCGCTGATGATCGTGCACGGCGGGCCGGGAGCTTCGCACGAATATCTGCTTCCCTACTTGCTGCCGCTGATGCGCACCAGTCGCCTGATCTTTATCGACGAACGCGGGTCCGGCCGTTCGTCGAAACTGGAAGACACGAAGCAGTACACGATCGCGAACATGGTCGAGGATGTCGAGACCGTTCGCGAGGCGCTCGGCCTCGGCAAGGTCAGTCTTCTCGGACATTCCTACGGGGGCGCGCTGGCGCAGGCGTACGCGCTCAAGTATCAGAAGAATCTGTCGCACCTGATTCTTGGAAGCACTTTTGCCAGCACCAAAGAACTCAATGAAGCGCTGGCCAAAATGAAGAGGGAAATGGATCCCAAGGATCTCGAGCGTCTGAACGCTCTGGAAGCGGCCGGCCTGTTTGGTAAAGGCGAACTGTGGGAACACGGGCGCTACCCGGAAGAATACGCACGGCTGGCTTGGGGCAAGGGCTATTTCCCGTATCTCTATCAGGGACGTCCCGATCCCAACAATGACCCGGTCAGCTCGAACACAAGCACGGCGTGGGATGTCTATCGCGAGATGTGGGGCTCGCATGGCGAGTTCATCGTGGACGGCAACCTCGCCGAAGTGGAGTATGTTGACCAGCTTTCACAGATCAAAGTTCCGACGCTGATCATTGTGGGCGATCACGACGAGAGCGATCCCAAGATGTCGCGGGAGATGCACGAGAAGATTGCCGGGTCGCAACTGGTCATTCTTCCCCAGAGCGGACACATGACCTTCGTGGACCAGCCCGAACAATTTCTGAAAGCGGTGCGTGACTTCGTCGCGCGTTGAGCGCCTTTTGCTGGCGCGCTACATCAGCCCCTGAATGGGCAATTGGAGACACGCAACTTTAGGCATCGCTAAAGCGATGCCTGATACGAACCGCACTTCTTACGGAACCTCTGGGGCGATACCTGATACGAGCCCGGACTTCTTAGGCCAGCTGTTCAGCACTCCCCTACGCGAGGCTGTGCCTTCGAACCAGATTTATCAGCGGGCCATCTAGTATGTGAACGACTGCAACTGCGTCACTCCCGAGTCGGGACCGTCCACATACCCCGTGCGATTGCTGGGATTCAGCGCGATATGGGTACCAATCACGTTGGAGGCGTTCGAAAAGTTAAATCCGTTGAGGGACTCCATCAGGTTCCCTTTGATGTCATATACCTGAATGCTGCTGCCCGGGCCGGTGCTCGATACCGACTGGGCCACGAAGAATAACTTGTTGACGGGATCGAACTCCACGTCCGTACCGCTTTGAAGTTGGCCGTTGGCTCCCGGCAAGACCACGGCGAAGCCAGTCTTTGTCTTGAGGTTGTAGAACTCCACTCTGAAGTCGAGTTCGGTGGTGGTGCAGGCGATGCCGTCCGCCGAATCGACTGCCAGTCCATTGATGAATCCCTGCCGAAACGGGGGCGGTCCTGGAATGCCCGTGAATTGACTTACCGTGCCGGTCGCCAGATCGACCGTTGCGATCACCGGTGGCGGCCCCCCGACCGCCCCATCCGAGGCCGCTATGACCGCGCGGTTCTTGTTGCTGTCGTAAGCGACCCTGGGGCCGTTCGAGAAGAAAAATGGCGTGTCGGGCAGGTCGACCCTGGGACCAAAGGTGTTTGCCGCCACGTTCGAAAAGAGCACAAACGTGTGGTTGCCACCGCCATTCTCGAACCCGAGGAACGCACTAGTGCCGACGCCCTGGCCGCGGCTCACGGAGTCGAGGATATCGTCCTTCTGAAGCGGAGGCGTCCACAAGCCGGTGAATATGTTCGCGCTTAGCGGGTTCAGGATTTTGTAGATTCGCTTCGCGACGAAGATGTCTCTTACGTGCTCTCGTTCCACCAGGCCGATACTCGTGCCGACAATTCCCAAGGTGAGGAAATCATCCTTCGAGATGACTTTCTTAACCACTTTCACGATGTTGCCGGTCGCCTGGTCGAAGGTCTCCACCGCCGCCAGCACTCGTCCGTCCGGCAAGGTCTGGGCTTCGGTCAGCAGGCCTTCCGTGCCGTTTTGATCAATGTCAAAACCGAAAATCTGACCTCCGAATTTACTTTGCACGATGGCGTTGCCGGGACCGATCGCGGTCTGCGAGACCGCGTTTCCCGTCACCACACAAAGCCAGCACGCCAGCAGTGCCGCCGATAAGGTGCCGCGAAGGAGAGAAAGTCGCATCGGGAAGTTCTGCATGGGTACACTCCGTTGTCCTGAGAGATTCTTCGGTGGCGGGGGCAAGGCACCGGTTGACAGCACGAGCAAGTTAAAGTGTGGCGTGTTTCACACTTGTCACAACTTCGTCAAAGGTTTGTAAAAATTACGAGCAGAGGCGGACGGGCGCGCAACACCTGCAATCGTGTAAAATCCTTGTGGCGAGTACAATGCGCAGATTTCGTGTGTGCCAATCCGGCCGGTGAGTCCGGCATAGTCTGGTTACTCCCATAAATTCCAGGTAGAACCCGGCTTGTGCCGGTGGAACATTCCTGTCAGGAGATGGTTGATGAAGATCGCAAAAACAGCTGACCGCAAGAAGGTCATGGACACTTCGAAATCCACTGCCTGCCCCAAGTGTGGCAAGGACACCCGCATCGTCAAGCGCGTGAAGGATCGTGAACGCGGGGTGCCGGGTGGAGTCTATATCTCGTGTTCGGGGTGCGAGTTTTTCGAGAAACTGTAGGAATACAGTTCCCGGTTCTCAGTTCTTAGTCAGACGAGAAGGGCGCGGCTGCGCTGTGCTTCTTGCCTGGCAAACTCTCGGGTTGCGGCGAGTGACTTTCTCGAGACGGCACCGCCGTCACAATAGGCCGGAGCGAATCAAGACTGGGAAAAGATCGCGCGGGCACCAGGTGCAGATCGGGAGGCTGAGTCTTCCCCGCAATCGCATTCACGGCTATTTCCAACGCCGGACCAGCGACCGCGGGCACGACCACGGTGGCGGTCAACGAACCTGCGGCGACCCAGGCCTGCCCGGTTTTCGGAAGACCGTCCACGCCCAGAAAAGGCAAGTTGGACCAATGTTGGTGCGCATCCGGCGCTGCCTTGGCGTCCTCGAATGCCCTCCTGGCACCCAATGCGATGGAGTCATTCTGCCCGACCACGGCATAGATCGGCTGCTGGCGAGACGTCGACAGCTTCAGCCACGACGAGACCGCATGATAGCCGCCTTCCTCGGTCCAATTCGAGCTCTTCACGATTTTCAGGGTAATGTTATCGGGCCGAACTGCCTGGAGGCCCATCAGGCGCTGCTGCGAAACCGGACTGCTAGCCGGACCCTGAATACAAAGCACGGAGCCACCGTCAGGTAGGATCGCCGCCAGCTGTCGAGCCTGGATGTGTCCCACTTCCGTGTGATCGGAGCTCACGGCGAAGCTCGGGACCAGGGATTTCCGGCGCAAACTTGCGAGAGACGCTGCTCCCCGATTGAGAATCACCCACGCGACTCCAGCATTCACGGCCGCGTTTCCGACTTGCGGAAACTCGGTGCCGCCGGCGGGCTCAACCAGAATTCCGTTTAATTCCGACTTGTATTTGTGAATGATGTCGAGCAACTGCGAACTCTGCGTGACCGAGTCGTTGTCGGCATACAGAATTTCCAGGTCCACGTTCAGGCGGCGCGCCGCAGCCTCAGCGGCTTTTGCCTGCTCGCGCTGGTAGTCGTTTTCACTGGTGATCAGGGACAGAACAAACTTGATTTTGCTCACGCGCAAACCAAATCGTCTTGCCCGGCGGTGGAGATTCTGGCCCCTGCACTGGCTCCTCGGGCGGATATAACCCGATCGGGAACAGCCGCACGTATTCGATTATGCGTGACTGTAGCCCGCCTGCCCAAAATGGTCAAGGTGCCCCGTTGGTACTTTAGTGTCGGAACGTTCGTCGGGGTCGGTCGCGATGCCGACGTTCACCAGGTGGACAGTGGATCGCCCGACACGACTTTCCCGACACGACTTTTCGGGTATGCGATGAATTACTGGGAAAAGCGATGGTGCAGGAAGGTGGGAATATCGCGCGCGCCCTGGGTCACGGCCACAATCTCTATGGGTCGAGATGTAGCGCGATAGATAATGAGGTAAGCGCCGACCGGCCAAAACAGAACTGGGGAGCGGTCAGATCCTCGCGCTTATGGCCTATGCCGGGCGTCGCTCCGATGGCGTCAAACGCATCGAACAGCCTGCCGATCCACTGGTCCGCAGCATCAATACTATCCTCAGCGATATAGTCCCAGATGCGATCCAGATCCTGATCGGCATCGCCGCTCAGGATATATCCCGTCACGCCCCGGCCTTCCGGCGCTGCTCGGACTTATGCTTGAGGCGGGTGCGGGCATCCGCCGGGGAGACATGCTGGCCGCGGTCAAGCGTGTCCAAACGGCGACCAATCTCCCGGTTGAACCCGGCAAGCTGGACAGACCGCGCCTGATCATGCTCTTCAAGCAGGCGAAGCGCTTCCCTGACCACTTCGCTTGCGGAGTTGTAGCGGCCGGATTCCACTTTGGCGCTCACGAATTTCTCAAGCTCGACGGTAAGAGAAACATTCATGGGGTTACGCTCCTAATTTCTCCACTTTAGCGGGGGATAACAAAGATTGTCAATCTTCGGTATCGGCTTAGGTGTCGGCTGACGAGATGACAGCGTCCAACAATCGCTCAGTGAAAAGAAATGAGGGTGGCTTCTTGTCGCGCCTTTGGTCTTTCTGAGAACTGAGAACCGAGAACTGCCCTACGCGATCTGACTGAGGATAGCTCGGGCTTCAGAGGCAGGGTCGTCGGCTTCTATGATGGGGCGTCCGACTACGACATGAGTAGCGCCGGCGGCTACGGCTTCTGAGGGCGTGACCACGCGAGCCTGGTCGTCCCTCCCGCTGCCCGCCGGACGAACCCCGGGCGTCACAATTACGAAGTCCGCGCCCAGATCGTCGCGCAACGCCGAGGCCTCGTGCGCCGAAGCCACTACTCCCCGGCAGCCGTTCGATAGCGCCAGTGCCGCCAGCCGCAACACCTGGTCGACGACGGTCCCGCGGATGCCGAGCGTATTCAGTTCGCCATCATCGAGGCTGGTGAGAACTGTGACCGCTAGGACCAGCGGAGATGTCGCCTGCGACGCTGCCGCTTCTGACGCGGCCCGCAGCATCGGACCTCCGCCTGAGGCGTGCACGGTCAGCATGCTAACGCCGAGTTGCGCCGCTTCCCGAACAGCCGCACCCACAGTGCTGGGGATGTCGTGATACTTGAGATCGAGAAACACGCGCCGGCCGGCGCTGATCAGGTCTCGCACGATCACCGGGCCTTCGGCGGTGAAAAGCTGCATCCCAACTTTGTAGGTGTAGGCGGAATCGCCCACGGCCGCCACGATCTTCCGGGCGGCCGCGGCCGACGATACATCCAGGGCAACAATCAGACGATGGCGCGGATCTGTCATCACTCCCGATTATATGGGGCTTTACCGCAGGTTGGCTACGGTCTGTAGCCGCGCCACGGTGGCGGGCCGGACTAGGTCCAGGCGGACCTTCTGTAAGCCCCGTCCCTCGAAGCCGAGGACGCGAGCAGTGTTATACGACACGTCAATAATGCGGCCCTCAACCACTGGCCCCCTGTCGTTGATTCGCACCACGACCGCTCGTCCATTGCGCAGGTTGGTGACCCGCACAAACGAACCCAGAGGCAGCGTGGGGTGGGCAGCTGTCAGAGCCTGCATGTCGAAGGGTTCTCCGCTGGCTGTTTCTTTCCCCTGGAAAAATTCTCCGTACCAGGAGGCGGTTCCCACTTCGTATGGATTGTTCTTGGTTTTGGTGGATCGCCGGCTGACGGTCTTGACCACCGTCGGCTTTGTGACTTTGGCGGCTTCCGAGCTGGTTGGCCCGGATGCGGCTCCGGCTCCGAGACTGGCGACCGATAAAAGCACCGCCAGACCTTCGGCTAAACGTCGTCGCATTCAGTTACCTCGCATCTCTAAAGTCGTGTGTCTATATCTCGTACTCCCCGGAATTGATCTTCTGATGCTAGCGGGGTTCTGAAGGCTGTGTCAACCCGAAAATCCCCGTAGAGAATTAACTAAGTGGTGATTAATCAATGACTTAACCACATGAAAAACGGACTGTTGCCCCCTATCTAATTGAAACTTAACACCACAGTTCATTAACTATCGAGTAACTACTGGAATCTGGACATTCCAAGAAATCTTTCAAGGGCATTGAAATGATGGACTTAGCCAGAAATTAACGCTAAACTGTTTATATACAGTCACTTAGTGAGATTTATGTTTATTGATTAGTATATAAATAAAGGCAGCCGCGGGTTAATTCTCAGATTACCCCCGGCTTCCATGTCCCGATTGCCGAGACTTAAGAGCAATCGCGCTCAATGACATTTGGGTTTACAGTGAAGCGTCATGGCTGCTACACCGCCGGTTGTACTGACCATCGCGGGTTTTGATCCCTCGTCCGGCGCCGGAATCACCGCCGACATCAAGACGATTGCCGCCCACGAGTGCTATGGCGTCTCGTGCATTACCGCCTTGACCGTGCAGTCAACCCAGGGAGTAAAAAGGGTGGTGCCGGTGGATCCCGGGCTGCTAACAGCTACGCTCGAGGAACTCGTTTCCGATCTTGAGATTGCAGCGGTTCACATCGGAATGCTGGGGACGGTCGAGGTCGCGCGAGCGGTTGCGGACTACCTGGGCCGAGCGAAACTGCCGCACGTGGTGCTGGACCCCGTCCTCAAATCGAGTTCGGGGACTGACTTGCTGGATCCCGCTGGATCACAACTCCTGATTGAAACGCTGATTCCATTGGCAGAAGTGATCACACCGAATCGCGCCGAAGCAAGCGCTCTTACTGGACTTCCGGTCGCGAACCTCGAGCAGATGGGCGCGGCGGCCGCCCGACTGCATGCGCTGGGAGCTGCGAACGTGGTCATTACCGGCGGGGACCTGGAGAAGGCGACCGATCTATTAAGTTTCACGACCAGCCGGGGAGTTGAGGTGGAAGTCTTCAAATCTGAGCGGCTGCGATCCAACAGCACCCACGGCACCGGATGCGCCTTTTCAACGTCTCTGGCTTGCCATCTGGCCCAGGGGAGGGATTTACCCGAGGCGGTTCTTCTCTCAAAAGCCTACGTAGCAGCAGCGATTGCGAACGCGCAACCGTTGGGAAAAGGGGTGGGGCCGCTCAATCATCTCTACCGTATGAACCGACAACGCCGGACTACCACGGCTATTCCCGAGGCGGAAGGGGCACATTCGCGAAACTGAGGTGACGCCTCTAGCTGGATTTCTTGAGCAGGCAGCCGGCAACGAATGCCGCCACCGCCCCCAGCAGCCACTCGATCCGCCAAAGCTGGACAGCCTGCCAATCAAGCATCGTCCGGGCACTGAAGATCATGCCTACGCCAAGGGCTCCCAGCAGACACAGGACGCCGATCCCAAAGGCAATGAAGGCGCCAGTCGAAAGTCCGAGGCTTTCGCCCAGCCCGATGAACTGAGCGAGATTGACTTTTTCCCGCAACCGGGATGCCGCACTCGGGTGCAGATCCGCCCGTCCGGCGCCACAGGTGTGACAAAAGCGCGAGTCCACGATGAACTCAGTTCCGCAACGATCACAAGCCTCGACCATCTCCGTATGCCCAGTCGGGCTGGTCGCCGCCGGCATAGGCGGACGCCAGAACTCGTGCTGGGCTGTTTGTGCCGCTTCTGCCATAGGACCCTTCTTCCCCTAACTAAACTTTCGCAAACCAATCGCCAAAGGAACCTGCTGGAAACACGCTAGTTATCAGCCGATCTCAGGGAGATATACGGGCTCGTCCGGCAAGATTTACGCTATCCACCGCGAATTTCCCATTGTGGGGGATACTTCCGTGAAACTCAGTACCCGACTTGATTCCCCGGTGGGCGGCCAGGAATCGGGTAAACTAGGGTTGTCGTGGATCGACTTCCCTCCCGGCCTCGTCCCGCTCTCCTGGCAGTACTCCTGCTGATTCTGGCTGGAACTTGCGTTGCGGCTGACCCTTTCAACCAGACCGTCTTCCGCCCTACCGACCCCCTCAACCAAGTGGCGTTTGATCGGCTCTATAACCTCGACTATGACGTGGCCGTCCAGGATTTTGAAAAAGTTCTGGCCCGGCATCCGAACGATCCCTACGCGGTCAACCATCTGCTGTCGGCGGTGTTGGTGCGCGAGTTGTATCGGATCGGCGCCATGAATACCGGCGAGTACTCCAACGACAGCTTTGTCGGCCAAGTGCATCGATCGCCCGACCCGGTGCAGAAGGAACGCATCAAGCAACTGGTGCAACAAGCCCAAAAGCTCGAAGAGGCCGAACTTGCCCGCAACCCGAACAACGTGGATATGCTTTACGCTCGCGGCGTTACGCGCGCCCAGTTCGCTGCCTATACCGGCCTGATCGAGCGCGCCTGGTTTTCCTCACTGCGCAGCGCGGTCGGAGCGCGGCACGATCATGAGCGGGTGCTCGAGTTGTCCCCGCAGAATCAGGACGCGAAGCTGGTAGTTGGGACACACAACTACATCACGGGCAATTTGCCGCTGGCTGTGAAAGTGGCAGTCGCGCTGGTTGGATTGAGCGGAGACAAAGAGAAAGGGATCAAGGAACTCTCCGATGACGCACACGCCAACGGCGAGACCAGCGTGGATGCGGGCGTCCTCCTG
>Ga0137409_10001480_pt1 | contig 25454 bp, 20 predicted proteins | sample CZODoug1_16funga_FD_122059 | JGI IMG/M metagenome (GOLD analysis project Ga0137409, IMG submission 122059) | Vadose zone soil fungal communities from Angelo Coast Range Reserve, California, USA - CZODoug1_16fungal (Hybrid Assembly) | ecosystem: Environmental > Terrestrial > Soil > Vadose zone...
GGCGCCTTTACGTCCAGAACGCCGGAGCGGGCCATGCTCGATTGCAGGACTTCGACCAGCTTTTCGCCCTGAAGGCCGGCGGCGGTGACAAGAGCGAGAGCTTCGGCGAGGGCATCGACCTGAAGCGCGAGGATCAGGTTCATTGCGAGCTTGATAGTTTGCCCCGCGCCGTGGGGCCCCAGGTGAAACCATTTCTTGCCCATCACGCTGAGGATGGGCTCGACGTCTTTCAGCGTCGCCGCGTCGCCACCAACCATGAAAATCAACTCACCTTTCTTGGCGCCCCAGTCACCGCCGGTCACCGGCGCGTCGAGAAAACGCACGCCGCGTTCGGCGCAGGCGGCGGCAATCTTGCGGGCAAGCGCCGGGGAAATGGTGCTGGAATCGACGTAGGTGCTGCCGCGCTGCAGCACCTGCATGGCGCCGCTCGGTCCCCAGAGGATTTGTTCGAGGGCGGGAGGATCGCTGACCATGGTGAGGAGAAAATCGGAAGCGGCAGCGACTTGCTGCGGAGATTTGGCGAGCTTCGCGCCGGCGGCTACGAGTTCATCCGCCCGCGAAGCAGTGCGGTTCCAGACGGTGAGAGAGTAACCGGCCTTGATTAGATTCATGCCCATGGGGCGACCCATCAGGCCGAGACCAATAAGTCCAATTTTCTTGGGGGCTGCGGCAGATTCCAAAGAGTACCTCCTCGAAAGAGACGTGCGCGAAGCGCGCCGGGGTTGTCGGTGAAAAGAGGAGACGATTGTAGCCGAATTGCGAAGTGGAAGCAGCGAGGATGGAGAGAGTTGGATCAGGCGGCAGAGGACGAGAAGGTCAGACGCGGGAGGGAGATTTCTGCAGGGGTACCAGCCATTTGCCGAGTTCCCGGTGGAGCAATTTGAAATCGATGGGTTTTGATATGCAGGCGTTGCAGCCGGACTGCAGGAACCTTTGTTGTTCGGTCACCAATGCGTGGGCGGTTACCGCGATGACGGGGATACCAGAGAATCTCGGCTGCTGGCGCATCCAAGCGGCGAGGGAGAGTCCGTCTTCATTGCCGAGCTGGACGTCGAGCAAGACGGCGTCGAGTTGCTCGCCCTGGAGCAAGCGCTGCGCGCCACCCAGGTCTTCCGCACTGTGAACTGCATAGTCTTGCGCTTCGAGCCAATCACAAAGCAGCTCTCGATTGAGGGCGTTGTCTTCGACAACGAGGATGCGAGGCATCACACGATCTCCGCCGGACCCAAGGAAACCACCCGACTGAGCTGCTTGATGAGTGCTTCTTGCCACGGTTCTTGTTTGCGCAGCAGGGATTCGGCGTTGGCCCGAAGGAATCTCTGCTCTTCCGGGGTCAAATCCTTGCTGGTGAGGATGAAGACGGGAAGATCGGCGGTGCGAGGACTGGCGCGCCATTCGCCGAGGAGTTCGAAACCGCTAGCTCCGGGCAACAGCAAATCGAGGATTACGAGTTCGGGTTTGTTCGCGGCGACCTGAGCGCGGGCTTGCGCGCCGTCCGAGGCAGTGGCGACGGGGTAGCCCTGCGCGGTCAGCATTTCAGCGATGAACTCGCGAGTGGCGGTGTCATCTTCGACGACCAGGATGGGGCGCGTTCGCTTCGGGGACGGGCGAATGCCGGCGCGACGTTGAAGTGCAGCCAGGAGAGTGGCCTTATCCACCGGTTTGACGAGATATTCGTCGGCACCGAGGAGAGTTCCCATGCCGGGTTGATCGACCATGGAGACAACGATCAAGGGAATATGCGCAGTGCGAGGGTCACGCTTCAACTGCGACAAAACTTCCCAGCCGTTTTTCGGCTTCATGACGATATCCAAAGTGATGGCGCCGGGCTGGAATTGCACGGCCAGTTCCAAAGCGTTTTGCGGCTCTGGACACACCAGCGCTTCATAGCCGGCCGAGATCAATTGCGTTTGAATCAGTTGCGCGGCGGCGCGGTCGTCTTCAATGACCAGAACGCGCGGCAAGCGGACGCGAGTCCCGGCCGGCGGTGGCGGATGGGGAAGCGCATCTTGAATCGCCACAGCAACGGGAAGAGAGAAATAGAAACAAGATCCTTTGCCGAGTTCGCTATCCAAAGTGAGCTCGCCGCCGTGCAGTTCGACCAGGCGATGGGTAATGGCGAGGCCAAGGCCCGTGCCTTCGGTTTTCTTACCGGATTCACGAAGGCGATAGAAGGCTTCGAAGATGCGTTGCTGTTCGGCGGGAGGGATGCCTGGCCCATTGTCGCGCACTTCGACGCGCACGCGGCCGCCGGCCAAGTGCGCGCCGAGTTCGATGCTTCCGTCTTTTGGAGTGAACTTGATAGCGTTGCCGAGGAGGTTCATCAACACTTGCTTGAACCTGACGGAATCGGCGCGGACGACTAAGCCGGGTTGGGAGTTTTTCGATAAGGACTGCGATTTCTTGTCTGCCAGCGGCCGCATGACGCTGAGGACTTCCCCAAAAATGGCTTCCACGCGCAGGCTTTCGTTAGTCAATTCCATGCGCCCGGCTTCGATCTTGGATAAATCCAGAATGTCACTGATGAGCGTGAGGAGATGCTTGCCGCCGGTGTGAATGTGCTCGACGTAGCGGCGCTGGCGATCGTTCAGCGGGCCGTAGGATTCGTCGATGAGCAGATCGGAAAAACCGAGGACCGCGTTGAGCGGGGTGCGCAGCTCATGACTCATGGTGGAAAGAAATTGGTCCTTGAACCGGCTGCCGCGTTCGGCTTCTTCCTTCGCGCGGAGGAGTTCCTGATTGGTGGCCTCGAGGCGGCGGTTGGCTTCCTGGACTTCGGCCGCGCGCTGGTAGATTTCTGCTTCCATTTGGCCCGCGTGGGTGCGCAGCTCTTCGGCAATTTTTTCCTGCGCGAGTTCTTGGTGTTTGAGGCGAATGAATTCCGTGACGTCTTCGACGCGGTGGATGATGTAGAGAACTTCCCCGTTTGGCCCTAAGACGGGGGAATTGACCGGGCTCCAATATCTCTCCTCGAAGCCGCCGCCTTCCGATTCCGGCTTGCGGATGTCGTACTTCTGCACGGCCATGGCGTCGGAAGTCTTGCCTTGGAGCACGCGCTGGAGGGAGGTGCGCAGGTTGCGGACGCCGGTGGCCGAAGGATCATTGGGATTGTCCGGGAAGACCTCGAAGACGCCGCGGCCCAAGATATTTTCACGGTTCGTCATGGTGGCGTGGAGGTACGCGTCGGTAACGGCCTTAATGGTGAAGTCCGGCGCGAGAACAAGATACCGCCCGGGCGTTGATTGGAATAACGCCTGGAAATCGGGCGGCGTAGAGGGTAAAGATGAGCTTGTCATTAACTATTCCCAGGAGAGATCACTCAACAAGCAGATTAGCGTTACGTTGAACAGAGGACAATGATCCTCGATCCCTTACTGCGCTTACTTATAAAGGGTAGGGAAGCCAAGGTTTGATAGGAGCTCGACGGCGGCGTTAATCAGGCGGTCTTGGGGCGGTGGGGGAGGGGGAGGATGCCGGGGGCGCCGCCTGCGGAAGCGGTAGCGGCGGCGCTCAGAGGCTTGTCGCCAGGCTTGGACGCAACTTGAGCTTCAGGGGCAGATTTGGGAGCGGCGGTAATGGAGACGCTGTTCGCGGAAGCGCCGGAGTCGGGTTTTTCTTCGATGCGCACTAGATACTGGTAAGGGATTTCCCAGCGGAAGTGCTTGTGCTGTCCGCGCTGCTCGAAATTCTGTTCGAGGAAGATAGAACGGCCGGAATCGGCAACGAAAATACCCGAGGCGGGCAAAAGGATATCGCCAGCGCGATATTGCACCTCCACGCGGCGCCCGAGAAAAGAGGAGTAGCGAGCCATCCTGCCCCAGTTTCGGCGGGGGGTAGTCACAGGGTCAATAGTACGGAAGGACCCCCTACCGAGGATTGTGGAAAAGTGCGAGGAAGCCGTAAGCGCATGGAAAAGCAGGCGAGAAAAGACTCAAGGCAGTGCCGTGGAAGCCTCTGCAAGGCGCGCGGAGCGCGAGTGAATTGCTTGACATTTTGCAGAGAGAGGCTATTGTCGGCGTTCTGGGATTTGACCGAAACGGATGGAGAAGCGGGGAGGTGGTCGGCGCAGGAAGGGCCGGAGTAGAGCGTTTCGCCTGAGGGGATAAACCCGGCGGCGCTGGAGTTCATTCAGGTAACTTGCAGGATGGTGCAAAGAGGTCTTCCTTCATGCCGGAAGTGAACGAAACAGTGGTTGCGGGGCTGACAGGCTATTACGAATATATTGCAGCGCAATTGCACAAGTGGGTAGACCCGCTTTCGAACGAACAGTTCTGGCGCAAGCCGTATCCTTACGGAAACAGCGTTGGACACCTGGTGCTGCACATGACCGGCAATCTGAACTATTACATCGGAGCTCGCGTTGCCGGGACGGGATACGTGCGCGACCCCGACCGGGAGTTTACGGACGGGCAGCCACCGCGGAAGGACGAAGTGCTGGGAGCGTTTGACCGCACGATGGCGACGGTGGCGGCGACGATTCGAAAGCAGAACGCGGCAGACTGGGGGAAGGGGTACACGGCCGAAGGGGAGCGGAAGCTGCGGATCGCTTCCAAATTTTCGTGCGTTGTGCGGGGCATGCGTATCATCATGTGGGGCAGATCATTTACCTGAGCCGAGAGTTGGCGAGAACTTAAGGCCGGGAAGCAGCGCCGGCGCGGTGCAAAGTGGGCATCGCAAGGGCGAGAAGTGAAACGCGAGTGGTCGAACAGAGGCAATTAACGAAGGGCAAGGCTGCCCTTTTGCTGGTGCTATCCGCGGTAGGCGCGATTGCGTCTGCAACGCTGCTGCATGGCTGGCAGATCTACCTGGGATTTGCCGTTGTGGGAACTGGTCTGTTCATCGGATTCATCCGCTGGAACCGCAGGTATTGAGTTCACGTCTCTTGCAATAGATGGGAGTATGCAGCAATGCGAAAGGTGGCTTTGATCCCTGTTGCGTTGGCGGCGTGCGGGTTGCTCGTGCTTTCTGCTAGGGCGCAGGAGACCGGGAAGGCCGCGCAGGCGACTGCTTCGGCGACGCCCACCATCGACCAGTCGTTGGAATGGAAAGCCGCGTTTAGTCCGAAGGTTTCGCCGGATGGGATGCGCGTTGTTTACGAGCTACAGAAGACGAATTGGGATGAGAATGCGTTCGAACGAAACTTGTGGATCGCCGACATCGCCACGGGCGAATCGCATGCGCTGACCTCCGCGAAAAAATCCAGCACCAACGCGGGGTGGTCGCCGGACGGAAAATGCATCGCGTTTCTTTCCGACAGGCCGGGACAAATCACGGGAACGCCCGACGGCAAGAAACAGCTCTATGTGATTTCTGCGGATGGCGGCGAAGCGCAGCAACTCACCAAGGTTGAAAACGACGTCAATGCGTTGGAGTGGGCGCCGGATTCGAAACGGATCGCTTTTTCGATGACCGACCCGGAGCCGAAAACCCTGAAGGACCGCAAGGAAAAATACGGCGAGTATTCGGTGGTTCACGCCGACTACCAGATGATGCATCTTTGGACTACTGAGGTTCCCGGCGGTGGCGCGCCGGCGGCGGAACCGAAGCGGCTGACGGACGGCGATAAATTCAGCGTCGGGGAATTTTCATGGTCGCCGGACGGAACGCGCATCGCGTTTAGTGCGCAGAGAGATGCGGACCTGATTTCTTCGGAAACAGCGGACCTGTACGTCGTGACGCTGAGCGACGGCGTGGTGAAGAAAATTGTGAGCACGCTTGGGCCGGATACAAATCCGAAATGGTCGCCCGACGGGAAAAAGATTGCGTTCGAAACGGCGGCGGGCGCCAAGTATTACTACTACTCGAACGCGCGGATCGCCGTGGTGGCTGCGGAGGGAGGGACGCCACAGATTGTGACGGAGGCGTTCGACGAAGATCCGGGGCTGATCGGCTGGGGACCGGATGGAATCTATTTCGCGGCGGAACAGAAGACTTATGCGCATCTCTTCCGGCTGAATCCGGAGACGAAGGCGATCGAGAAATTAAGCGCTCCAGATCATCTTGCCGCATTCTCCTTTTCGTTTTCGCGCGATTACCAGGAAGTGGCGTATCGCGCGGCGCTCGAGAATCAATACGCCGAGGTGTTCACGTCCAGCATCGCGCCGTGGCAGGGCAAGAAGCTGACGGCGATGAGCGATCAGCTCAAAGGATTCGCCCTGGCGCACCGCGAAGTGATTTCGTGGAAATCGGCGGACGGCACCACGATTGAAGGAGTGCTTTACACTCCAGCCGATTTCAGTATGAAGAAAAAATATCCCCTGCTGGTGGTGATTCATGGGGGACCGACGGGAGTGGATCAGCCGATCGTCAGCGCGGACCGTTACTATCCCATCGAGCGGTTCGTGGCCAAGGGGGCGCTGGTGCTGCGGCCAAATTACCGCGGTTCGGCGGGCTACGGCGAAAAGTTCCGCGCGCTGAACGTGCGCAATCTTGGCGTCGGCGACTATGCCGATGTCATCTCCGGAGTAGATGCGCTGATCGCCAAGGGCTGGGTGGACAAGGAGCGCATGGGATCGATGGGCTGGAGCCAGGGCGGGTACATTTCGGCGTTCATCACGGCGTCGAGCGACCGCTTCAAGGCGGTCTCCGTCGGCGCGGGAATTTCCGATTGGATGACGTACTACGCAAATACGGACATCACGCCGTTCACGGCACAATATCTGCATGCCACGCCGTGGGACGATCCGGAAATTTACAAGAAGACTTCACCGATCAGCTACATCGCGAAGGCCAAGACGCCGACGCTGATCCAACACGGCGAGAATGACCGCCGCGTGCCGATCCCCAACGCCTACGAACTGCGCCAGGCGCTGGAGGACCGCGGTGTGCCGGTAAAGATGGTTGTGTACAAAGGATTCGGGCACGGGATTACGAAACCGAAACAGCAACGCGCGGTGATGGAAGAAAACGAAAAATGGTTCGCGCAGTATATCTGGGGCGAGAAACCGCAGGAACCGAAGACGACGGAGCCGAAAGCGGACGAGAAAAAATCAGCAGTAGCGGTAAATCCTTAGCTCCGGGAGCGGCTGGAGGTCGGGTTCGACCCAGGCTTCGCGGGCAGCGGCCGTCTGCAGGAGTTCTTGCGAATAATATTTGGCGAGAAGGTTCGCGTCCTTCAGTTGCGGATGGGCGGTAAGGAACTGTTCGAACGCGCATCCCTCCGGTGTTTCCACCAAGGCGGCAGCAACCAGGCGCATCCAAGCCAATGTTAGCGTGTGTTGGTATTTTTGCGTTGCGCCATGGTGATTCGCGAACCGGCGAATACCCTCCGACATGCGTTCTGCGGCGCGTGAAGCGTCGGTAGATTTCAGGTAGAGCCAGGCGACGTGAATGTGTTCCCGGTGGTGAAAGAGATCGGCGGGAAACGATAGATCCTCGAAAGCGCGAAGAAAGTCCTGGGCGCTCCACGCGGAAGCGCCGGAGGTGAATTTGGATTCAGGCATTTGAGTTTGGAAATTCTGAAAGATTCTTGCTCGCTTGATTGTACTACGTCTCCAGTTTAAAGCGGGAGGAGGCGAGGCGATAGAGACGCCGCCACAGCAGGCGGTTGATGAGCACGACGACGGTGGACATGATGAGCGTCGAAGCCAGCAGGACGTCGAAGCGGCCGGAGTCGCTGGCGCTGCTGATGGTGCTTCCGAGGCCGGCGGTCGAAACGATTCGGCCCTGGAAATGAAAATACTCCGCGACGATGCTGGCGTTCCAGGCCCCGCCGGATGCCGTCACCATGCCGGTGACGAGATACGGGAAAATGCCGGGCAGGATCAGGTGGCGCCAGCGATCCCAGGAGCGGAAGCGGTAGATTTGCGCGGCTTCCTTGAGGTCCGTGGGAATGGCCGTGGCGCCAGCGATGACGTTGAAGAGGATGTACCACTGCGTGCCGAGGAGCATCAGGAGCATGGCGGCGATCTCGAGGCCGCCGCGGAGGCGAAGCAGGAAAAGAAGAATAATCGGAAAGAGCGCCGTGGCGGGAATCGAGGCGGCCATCTGCACGAGCGGCTGCGCGACGCGCGCCAAGCGAGGATTTGAACCGATGGCGACGCCGACGGGAACGGTCCAGAGCGCGCCGAGGATGAGCGCGGTGTTGACACGCAGAAAAGTCAGCGCGGCACTTTCCAGAAGCTCGTCATAGTCCTCGCGATGAAGACCGGACAATTCGCGGGCCGCGTGGAAAATGGTAAAACCCAAACCGACTAAAACACCTGCGGCGAGCAGATAGCCAATCCAACGGCGCAGGAGGTTCTGTTTCGGAGCGGAAAAAGTTTCCGCGGCGCGGCGGGCGCCAAGAGTGAAGGTGAGCGTGAGCCAGTGGAAGACGGGCTGAAGGATGAGGCGATACAAGCGGAGGACGATGGAAGCGCGACCGATGAGATTGAGCAAAGTGGATTGCGCGACGCCGGAACTTTCAACCTGTTCGAACTTGAACTTGTCCGCCCAAACGATGATGGGCCGCCAAACGAGCTGATCGAGGAGAACGATGACGGCGATCATCGCGGCGACGCCCCAGAGAATCGCGCGCGTGTTGCCATGGCTCGCCGCCGTTTGAAGAAAAGAGCCGAGGCCGGGGAGGCGAAAGTCGCGATTGCCGAGAACGAACATCTCGCATGCCATAAGAAAAAACCAGCCGCCGGCGACGGACATCATGGAATTCCAGACCAGGCCGATGGTGGAAAAGGGAAGGTCGAGCTCGGCGAAGCGCTGCCAGCGGCTGAAACGATAGATGACCGCGGCTTCGTGGAGTTCGCGTGGAACAGTCTTCAGCGAAGAGTAAAAACTAAAGGCGATGTTCCAGACTTGGCCTGTAAAGATGAGCAGAATGGAGCCGAGCTCGACGCCGAGTTGGCTGTGCGGAAAGATCGCGACCATGGCAAGCATGACTCCCGGCAGGAAACTGAGCACGGGGATGGACTGGAGAATATCCAGCAGCGGAACCATGATGATTTCGGCGCGCCGGGAGCTGGCGGCGATATAGCCATAGGCGAGAGCAAAAATCAGGCTGAGCGCATAAGCCGCGCTGATTCGAACGAGCGAGTAAAGGGCATAGAGTGGCAGGTCGTGAGGATTCTGCGAAATCTCGACGTGGGGATGGACGGGACCGAGCCAGGAGCGGCCGATGGCATAGACACCAAAAATCGCGGCGCAGACAAATAGAAAAACGGCGATGTCGATGAGGAATGCCCAGCTCCAGCGCGAGCCGGCGGGCCGCGTCACCGTCGGCGGGAGCGGCGTGGCCTGGGCGGTCGAGAGAGTGAGATCCGGCACGGGAGCGTCAGGCCTCGGTGAGCGTTAGTTTGCCGGTGGCGGCGTCGTAATCGAAGATTTCGGCGTAGCGGCCCCACTGAATGGCGGTTTCGAGCTGGCGGCGGGATTCTTCCTCACCAAAGTGCTCGTCGAGCAGGTCGCGAAAAAATTCTTCGGAGAGAGTGCGGTTGGATTTGGCTTTGAGCGCTTGTTCCATCTGGCGGAGCAGCGGAACATTCGCGAGAGCGGCTTTGCGAAAGATTGCTTTGCGGGCCTGAATATCCGCTTGAGCAAACGCCTGGCCCTCCGGCGTGATGACGGCTTCGCCTTCTTCGACGCGAAGCATTCCGAGGAGAACAGCAGTATCGACAGTCGGAAGGAGTGCATCAACCTCGAGACTCAATTCGTCGGCAAGACGATGCAGATCAACGCGGCCACCGTGGTCGGCGAGAATTTCCAGGAGGCCGGCCATGCCGCCGGGGCGGGTATGTGGCAGCATGATGGTCTTCGCCCGCGCGGGCGTTCCGGGACCAAAGGTGCGAGACGGAGCGGTATCGTCCTTGTGAGCCGGCTGCGTAAGGATGCGGTAGATCGAATCGACCAACTCGAGGAAGTGGGCGCCTTTGCGGTCGCGCGGATGCGGAATGTCAACTTTGAAGTCCGCGTGGATGTGCGCGGGATTGCGTCCGAGAACGATGATACGGTCTGCGAGGACGACGGCTTCTTCGATATTGTGAGTAACGATGAAAATCGCGCGCGTGGGGATTTTGTGGCCAAGCCAAAGCTCGAGGAGCTCGCCGCGGAGGGTTTCCGCGGTGAGAACGTCAAGCGCGGAGAACGGCTCGTCCATGAAGAGCACTTCGGGCTCGACGACGAGAGCGCGGGCGACCCCGACACGCTGTTTCATTCCACCGGAAAGTTCCTTGGGGTAGGCGGTTTCAAAACCGTCAAGGCCGACGGCGTCAATGATGCGCAGGGAGCGTTTGCGGCGTTCGATGGGAGGCATGCCGCGGGCCTCGAGCGGGGCTTCGACGTTTTCAAGAACGGTGAGCCAGGGGAATAGCGCGAAACTTTGAAAGACGATGGAAACGTTGGGCGATTCGTCACCGACCGGATGGCCGTGCCAGTAGACGGAGCCGGCGCTGGCCGGAGATAGACCGGTCAACATGCGAAGCAATGTGGACTTGCCAGAACCGGAAGGGCCCAGGAGCGCCAGGATCTGGCCCGGATAGATGGCGAGATCGGTGGGAGCGATAACCTGGATGCGGCTGCCGTCGGGCTGCGGATAGGATTTCTCCAGCTTGCGCGCTTCGATAATCGGACTGGGAGCGGGTGCGATGTTTGCGGTGCTCATGAGCGCGTGTATTATCGCTCAACTGCCGCGTGGCCGCACAGGACGGAACGAGAAATGACGGCTTGTTTCGAGCGCAGTTACAATGGCATGAACACTGCATGACATCTTCCGCCGAACACTCAAACAAAATCGACGTAACCGCGGGATTTCGCGCGTGGCTGCTCGCGCTGGGCGTTTCCCTGGCGACGTCGTTGCTGGTGATCGCGCCATTTTGTTGGCTGGGGAACGCCTCGGGGCATGATTTCGGATTTCACGCGGCCTCGTGGCTGGACGCTGCGGGGCAGTGGAAAGAAGGGATTTTTTTCCCGCGATGGACGGAGTGGGCGAATTACGGGTTTGGCGAGCCGCGATTTATTTTTTATCCGCCGCTGTCGTGGATGCTGGGGGCGGCGCTGGGCTTTGTATTTCCCTGGAATGCCGTGCCGGGAATTTTCATCGTGATCGCGCAGACGATGGCGGGACTTTGTTCGTTTGCGCTGGCACGGCGATATCTGCCAGTGGGCGCGGCGCTCTTTGGCGCGGCGTGCTATGCGGCAAATCCGTATGCGCTGCTGATCGTTTACATGCGCAGTGACTTTGCGGAATTGCTGGCGTGCGCAGTGATGCCGGTGGTGGTGCTGACGGCGTTGCAACTATGCGAACTGCAGAGGAATCGCCGGGGTTCCCTGCCGCGGGCGCTGGCGCTCTTCGCGGTAGCGTTCTCGGCGGTATGGATTTCCAATGCGCCGGCCGGGGTGATGGCGAGCTACAGCGTAGCGATTATTTTTGCGTGGGCGGCCGTGGGGGAAAAATCTTTGCGGCCGTTGTGGCGCGGCGCGGGCGGATTGGCATTGGGTTTTGGATTGACGAGTTTTTATCTTTTGCCCGCGGCTTACGAGCAACGCTGGGTGAATATTGCGCAGGCGCTTTCGTCAGGCTTGCAACCCTCGGACAACTTTCTTTACACGATGGTCAACGATCCCGAACATAACGTGTTCAATTGGATCGCTTCGAGCGTGGCGATCCTGCTCATGGTGATGACGGGGATCGCGGGAATTGCGGCGCACCGAAAGACGGCCGAGGCACAGGAAAGCAGTGAGACAAGAAAACTGTGGCGCGTGCTGCTGCTGCTATCCGCGGCGGCGACGATTCTTATGATTCGCTCCAGTGCGGTTTTTTGGGAGCACCTTCCCAAGCTACGCTTCATGCAGTTTCCCTGGAGATGGATGGCCATCCTGGCGGTGCCCTATGCCTATTTCCTGGGGGCCGGGGTGGCGCGCCGCCGCAGGGTATGGCTCCGGGGCGTGGCCGTTATTGTGGTTATTGGCGGAACGGCTACCTTTCTCGTCCGGAGTGCGTGGTGGGATTCCGAAGACATCCCGGTCTTGCAAGAAGCGATTGCGAACGACCAGGGTTTTGAAGGTACGGACGAATACGATCCGGCGGGTGACGATCATTACAACTTGCCCGAAAAAGCGCCGCGGGTGCAGATTCTGCCAGCCGATGATTCTGAAGCAAGCGCGCCGAAAGCGGAGATTCGTATTGTGCGATGGACCGCGGAAGAAAAAGACTTGCGGGTGACTTCGAACGAGCCGCTGCGAGTGGTGCTGCGGCTGCTCAACTATCCGGCGTGGCGCGTGGAGGTGAACGGCAAGGCAGTGACGCCGCAGCACGCAGAATTAAGCGGGCAGATGATCCTTCCACTCGCTCCCGGGACGCAGCGCATAACGGCAAAGTTTGTGCGCCGTCCGGATCGAACCTTGGGCAGCGTCATTTCCCTGTTGGGCGTGTTGACGCTGCTTGCGCTGTTAAATGCCGGTGGCCTGCGGCTCCTTTCTGCCAGCCCATGAAAACAACGGAGATTTCAACACCCCGACCCGGTCGGGGCAAGCCGGGCACAGAGTTCACAGAGATGGAAGCGGAGTAATGACTGGCACTGTGGACTGGAACAGCACGAAGACGCGGGATTTCCTTGACGTCCGGTTCGACGCCGGTTCCTTCCCAGTTGGTCTTGAAGATGGGGTTGATGGCGCGGGCAAACGGCACGTCAATCATGAAATGATCGTCAACGCGGTGACCTGAGACCAGAGTTAAATCAGGCCCTTGGCTGAATTGGCCAGTCGCCGGTGTGCTTTCGGCAAGCGTGCGTGACGGATCTGGCGTTCACAACTAGCTGCACTACTCGTATCGCAGCGCCTGTGTCGGCGCAATCCGGGATGCTCTTCGCGCGGGCACGTAGGCCGCCAGCATGGTCACCAGAAACAGCGACGGCACGACGATAATATAAGCCACAATGTCTACGCCGCCGGCATTGAACAGCATGGAATTCATGAGCTGCTCGACGGCGAAACCCATCGCCAGCCCGAGCACCGTTCCCATGCCGACCAGCACGAGACCCTTGCCCATCACCAGGCGCAGCACGTCCGAGCTTGCCGCGCCAAGAGCAATGCGTATGCCGATCTCGCGGGTTCTGCGGCTAACGTTGTACGCCACTAGTCCATACAAACCGGCGATGGCCAGCAGGAGGCCCACCACGCCCATGCTACCCACCAGCTTTATGGCAATTCGTGGCCCTTTGACGGCCTGGTTCAGGTAGAAATCCTCGTAAGACATGGTGTGCAACATCGGCAGGTTCGGATCGAGAGTACGGACAACGTCCTTCACGGACTGAATTAATTGCAGCGGATCGCCGCTCGACCGCAACATCAAGGTCATTCGCGCAATGGGATGCTGGGCCAACGGCATATACAGGAAATCCATCGGCTCGAATGTGTTTTGATACTTGATGGTCTGCGCGACGCCTACAATCTCCACCGGCGCGCCTGCGGGGCTATCAAGTCGGATGTGTTTGCCCACCACATCCTCTCCCGGCCAATAGTGTTTCGCTAACTGCTCATTCACGACCGCCACACCCGGGGCATTCGCGGTATCGGAGGCCAGGAAGCCGCGGCCGCGCAAAATCGGAATCGCCATGGTCTCGAAGTAACCTTCATCAACCGTGTCCATCGTGGAGTTGAAGTTCTCGCGGTCGCGCGGCATCTGGAAACCTTCCGGCACGAAGGCGATGCCGTCAAAGTCGTCGGTTCCGAGCGGAACGTTCTGGGTGAGAGCCTCGCTCTGAACCCCGGGCGCTTGCCGTACACGTTCGGCCAGCAGCTTATAGAACTGCTGCGTCTGAGCTGCGCTGTACTGCATCAGGCGCGGATCGAAGCTGGCCATAAGCAAATGGTCTTTCGCGAAACCGGTATTCTCCAGCAAGGTATGCTGAAAACCCCGGACCATCAGGAAAGACGCCGTCAGCAGCATCAGGGACGTGGAAACCTGCGCCACCACCAGCACATTCCGGCCCCACAGGCGTTTGCGTCCGGGAACGTCCACGTCCGCCGACTTGAGTCCGTTCACCAGGTCCGCGCGCGTGCCCTGCAGCGCCGGCGCCAGGCCACAAAGGAGCGCGCTCAACGCGGACAGCGCGAGGCTTGCCAGGAGCACGCGCGTATCCATCCGGAACGGGATTGAGAACGGCAAGTCGGTCATAAATATTACATTTTGAAAACTCTGAAACCACTGCACGATGCCGTACCCGATGGCGATCCCGGCCACTCCACCCAAGGACGCCAGAATCAGGCTTTCCGTCAACAGCATGCGGATCAGCCGGAAACGCCCGGCGCCAATGGCCAACCGTACGGCGATTTCGCGGGTTCGCGAGCGGGCACGGCTCAAAAGAAGTCCCGCCACGTTGGTGCAAGCGACCAGCAGGACCGCCAGCGCAAGGATCACAAAGATCACGCCGAATCTCCAGTTAATGTCGTCGGCTCGAGTCCGCATTTCGAACTGCGTGTGTACCGCCGCGCCGCGGCTGCGATTGAGCTTTGGATACTCGCTTTCGAAATTCTTCGCGAGCACGGCGAGTTCATTCTGCGCCTGCTCGAGTGTCGTGCCCGGCTTCAAACGCGCCTTGACATTCAACTCGCGATCGTCGCGGTCCTCGAAAAAATTCTTCTGGCGGTTGGTCGAAAACACGCGCGCCATCGCCAGCGGCATGTAGAAGTCGGGATGCCCGAATATTAGCAGCCCCGGGAAGGTTTCCGGTGCGACGCCAATCACGGTGAACTCCGCGCCGTTCAAGCGAATCGTCCTGCCGAGGACGGAGGGGTCGCTCGCGAATTCGCGCTTCCAGAAGTCCGGCCCGAGCACCACCACAGCATCGCGACCGGGCACCTGATCTTCGTCCTCCCGAAAGCCGCGCCCCAGCCGCGGCTCCACTCCAAGCACGTGGAAGTAGTTACCGGAAACCATCATCCCGCCCTTGATTCGCGGCGTGGCTGCGGGTTCGGCGCTGAAACCGACGGCCTCCATATCAGCGTTGGCGATCACGCCGTCGTAGCTCTTCGTTTTGCCGCGGATGTCCAGGTATTCGCGATAGGAGAAATCGTCGAAGCTACTATCGTGTGTAGTGCTCACCAGGGTGACTATGCCGCTCGGATGCGGCACGGGGTAAGGCTTAAAAATCAGCGCATCGACCATACTGAGTGTCCCCGCGGTCATCCCGATGCCCAGCGCCAGCGTGATCACCACGAACGCGGTAAGTCCGGACGTGCGACTCAGGCTCCGGATCGCGAAACGCGCGTCGTCGAGGAAATCCGTCAACCAATGAATGCGTCGCATGTCTCTCATCTCCTCTTTCCGTTGTTCCAGTCCGTCCATCGCGCGCATCGCCGCGTAGCGCGCCTCTTTTGGGGAAAGCCCATCGGCGATGCCTTCCTCGATTTTGTGCTCCAGGTGGAACTGCAGCTCCTCATCAAGTTCCCGCTCCACGCGGCGGCCAAGCAGAATGGACCTCATCCGTAACCGCGCCGTAAACCACCAGTGCTCCATTCGCATGGCTTTTGCTAAGCCTCCGAGATCTGGATAACGTGCGAGATGGCCGAGGACAGCCGCTGCCAGTTCGCCGCCTCCGATTCGAGTTGCTTTCTGCCCAGGCGGGTGAGCGAATAAAACTTCGCCCGCCGATTATTCTCCGTCTGCTTCCACTCGGCCGTGATCCAGCCTTCCTGCTCCAATTTGTGCAAGGCCGGGTAAAGAGATCCTTCGCTGACCTGCAGCACGTCTCCGGAGATGGATTTCAGGCGGAGACTGATGGCCCACCCGTGCAAAGGCTCCAGCGCGAGGATTTTCAGGAGGAGCAGGTCAAGGGTGCCTTGGACGAGGTCGTTCGGTTTGCTCATATCGGTTTCCGAGGTGAGTATACAAGATACTTCTCTCGGTAAGCAAGGGGAGAGCAGACGGATGGGGATAGGCCGGCCGGCGATTGCTCAGGCCAGAGAATCGTTTTGCGAAAAGGTCCAGCACAGGGATGATGACTCTATCCGTGCGTTCAAGACTTGGCTTTTCTAGGAACGAGACGACGGCGTCGTGAGAGACAGATGCGTGTCCGAATACCTGCAGCACCTTTGAGGTTTCAACTAGGCACCAATCGTGGGAATCCAGTGGCCGTGCGTTGTCAACACGCCTCATTCGCGCATTTGACGGGCTGGTCCGCAATCCGCTACGGTAGTTGCGCAAGTTGACGCGCAAGATGTCCGAGGTGTCCCCATGAATTTCTTTCTGCTCGTGATTTCTTTTCCCGAGTGGCTGCCGCACTTCTCGTTCCTCGATACGCCGCACGCCAACGAAATGATGGCGCTCCGCTGGCTGCATCTGGTCTTCGGGATCATCTGGATAGGCTTGCTTTACTTCTTCAACCTGGTGCTGACGCCGGCGATGAAAAAATGCGATCCCCAGCTGCGCATCAAAATCTATCCGGAGCTGATGCCCGGCGCCATGGGCTGGTTCCGCTCGTCGGCGCTGGTAACGGTGATCGTGGGCATCCGCTACTTCACGATCCATCTGTCCGCAGACGCGAAACTTGCGGGCGACCGTTCGCTGATTGGCAAGTGGTTTGGCTGGTGGTTTCTCGTGTGGCTCGTCGCATACGTGTTTATTTATGCGCTGCAGCTTCCGGCAAAGGGGATTCTCAATAGTCCCTGGGTGCGCGTGATTGGAGTTTCCGTTGTGGTGATCGCAGGGTCGTGGCTCGTGCTGACTTTGAATGGCGGGGCCAACGTTTCGAACGCGCACCTGGCCATCAGCGTGGGCGGCGGGCTCGGGTTGGTGATGCTGCTAAATACGTGGGGAGTCATCTGGCGCGTACAGAAGCGGCTTATCGCGTGGGCGCGCACCAGCGCAGAGCAGGGCGTGGCGATGCCGCCGGAAGCTGAGCGTCTGATGCGCTGGAACTATCTCACTGCGCGCACGTCGTTTTGGCTGTCGTTTCCGATGCTGTTCTTCATGGGCGCGGCGAGCCACTACCCGTTCCTGAGTACCGTCGCGCGATAGAATTGGCAGAACGCTTTCATGACTGACCAGAGGAACTACAACGTACTGACGACTGAGAACGGCGTGCCGATCAAGGCCTGGACCAAGGGAGTGCAGCTCGAAGACCAAGCGCGCACGCAGCTCCTGAACGTCGCGCAGTTGCCGTTTATCTTTAAGTGGGTGGCGGCCATGCCGGACGTTCACTGGGGCATCGGGGCAACCGTCGGCAGCGTGATTCCGACGAAGGGCGCGATCATCCCGGCTGCCGTGGGCGTGGACATCGGCTGCGGCATGATGGCGGTGCAGACGGACCTGCACGCGCACGATCTTCCGGACAACTTGAAGGGGATGCGCAGCGCGATCGAAAAGGCGGTTCCGCACGGGCGTACAAATCACGGGGGGCGCGGCGACGCAGGGGCGTGGCGGGAAATTCCTGCGCGCAACAACGAAATATGGCAGACCCTCAAGCCGCGTTACGACGCGATTCTGGAAAAACATCCGAAGCTGGATCGCGGCAATCATTCGAATCACCTCGGCACCCTGGGCACCGGCAACCATTTCATCGAAGTGTGCCTGGATGAAGCGGAAAACGTGTGGTTCATGCTGCACAGCGGCTCACGCGGCGTCGGCAACCGCATGGGGAGCTATTTCATCGAGGTGGCGCGCAAGGACATGCAGAAGTTTTTCATCAACCTGCCGGACAAGGACCTGGCGTATCTCTCCGAGGGCACCGAGCACTTCGAGGATTACGTCGAAGCCGTCGAATGGGCGCAGGACTTCGCGCGCTGGAACCGCCACCTGATGATGGAGCAGATCGTGGGCGCGGTGCGCGATTCCGGCGAGGTACGGCCGTTCGCCGCCGAGTTGAAAGCCATCAACTGCCACCACAACTACGTGGCGCGCGAACGGCACTACGGCCAGAATATTTTGGTGACGCGCAAGGGCGCAGTGCGCGCCCGAGAAGGCGATATGGGAATCATTCCCGGAAGCATGGGAGCGCGTTCGTACATCGTTCGCGGCAAGGGAAATATGGAAAGCTTCATGAGCTGCAGCCACGGCGCGGGGCGCGCGATGTCCCGCACGGAAGCCAAGCGGCGCTTCAGTGTGGAAGACCACAAGCGAATGACTGCGGGCGTGGAATGCCGCAAGGATGCCGAGGTCATCGACGAAACGCCGGCGGCGTACAAACCGATCGAGGCGGTGATGGCGGCGCAGAGCGATCTGGTGGAAATCGTCCACACCTTGCGTCAAGTCGTTTGTGTAAAAGGCTGAGCTGGGAACGAAAATGAAAAGGGAGGCGGGCCAGGTCGTCCCGCCTCCCTTCTTTCCCCTCTCGGGGAACCCGGCCAGTCAGACGGAGGGCGACTAGCCGGTCGTGTGTTGGCCTGCCTATATAATCCCGAAATCCAGAAAAAAGTTCCTGAGAAACCGAAAAAAATGAATAGAATTACGGTGGAAATCCGGCGCCTGCCGTCCGGCGCGACACCCATGCCACGACCCTCACACCTCAGCCCCGATAACATATTGCGTTTTCTGCAAGTTAGAAGCGAGCCCGCGTCTGCGAGCGAGATCGTGGAGGGTCTCCACTTGAAAAGGACCGACAATCGCCCGCTGTTCAAGATGCTTTCAAAGCTCCGGAAGCGCGGCGCCATCGAGGAATTGCCCGGCGGACGATACCGGCTTCCAAGCCGCAAATCTGAGCGGGAGAGGCCCCGCCAGCAACAGCCGCAGGACGCGATGCGGCCTGCGCAACGCTCGGGCCTCGCGGATCGCGATGAAATAAAAGGAAGGCTGGTGCTTCACCACGACGGCTATGGGTTCGTGGTACCGGATTCACCGATGCCGCAACTCGACGGCGATGTATTCATCCCGCGCGACGGCATCCAAGACGCCATGCACGGCGACCACGTACTGGCAAAGATTCAGCGTTGGGGCGGCGTCACCGGCGCGCAGCGTGCGGAAGGCCGCATCATTCGAATCCTTGGCCGGGCGCATCCCACGGTGGTCGGTTTGTTTCGCTACGGCCCGCAACAAAATGTGGTGCTGCCTTACGATGTTCGAATCCAACACGAGGTGGTGATTCCCCGCGGCAAAGAATTGACGCCAGGGCTGTGGAAGAAGCTGGGCTTCAGCGGCGCGGATGAAACCAGCATTCGAATGAGGCGCATCCCGCGGCTGGATGAACTGGACGGGGCCGTCGTAGACGTGCAGTTGCTGCGTTATCCGCAGGGAGGCGCATCCGCGACCGGCCGGGTCATCGAGATTCTCGGGCGTCCCGGCGATCTCGGCGTTGACACCGAAATCATCATCCGCAAGCATCATCTCCCGCATGTATTCTCCGGCGAAGTTCTGGATGAAGCGGAGCGTGGCGCGAAGCCCGTGAGTGAAACCCAGCGTGCGGGCCGCGAGGATTTCCGCCACTTGCCGATCGTCACCATCGATGGAGAGACCGCGCGCGATTTCGACGACGCCGTCTACGTAGAGCATCGCGCTGATGGCGGCTGGCACCTGCAAGTCCACATCGCCGATGTAGCGCACTACGTTCGAACGGAGAGCGCTCTTGACCGGGAGGCTCGTCTCCGCGGCACCTCCGTTTACTTCCCGGATCGCGCCGTCCCGATGCTTCCGGAAGCGCTTTCGAATGGCATGTGTTCGCTCAAGCCCCAGGAGGAGCGCCTGGTCATGAGCGCGCTCATGGAATTCGACGCCGCAGGCGGCATGAAAGCCTCGCGCATGACTTCCGGGGTCATTCGCTCCGCGGAGCGTATGACCTACACGAACGTCAACAAGGTCCTTGAAGGCCACGCTGAAATGACGGAACGCTACGCCGTGCTGGTCGAACGCTTCCGCGAAATGAAGGAACTAGCGCTGCTCCTCAATGCCCGCCGCACCGAGCATGGCTCCATCGATTTCGATCTGCCCGAACCGGTCATCGAATTTGACGAAGAGCAGCGCATGACCAACATCACGCGTAGCGAGCGAAACATCGCGCATCGGCTCATTGAAGAGTTCATGCTGGCCGCCAATCGAGCCGTCGCCGGCTATCTCCTACAGCGCGGCATCGAATCGCTGCATCGCGTTCACGAGAAGCCCGACGCGCGCAAAGTCCTCGAGTTCGAAGAGCTGGCCCGCGCCTTCGGGTACTCGCTCGGCGTTGAAGACTTGCACCAGCGAGAGGTCGCCGTACGGCACGGCCGCGTTCCGGCGCCCGCGAAAGCCGGGCGGCCCGACTCCTACGGCCAGGGCCGCGAACGCGGCATGAAGGTGGCGCTCCCGGGCGGCGAGCTGCGCATCACGCCGCAGCATTATCAGCGCCTGATTAGAAAAGTTGTTGGCAAGCCGGAAGAACGCATCGTCTCCTACCTCATGCTGCGTTCCCTGAAGCAAGCGCGCTACGCCGCCGAGCCCCTTGGACATTTCGCCCTCGGCTTCGACGAATACACACATTTCACTTCGCCCATTCGGCGATACCCGGACCTCATCGTTCATCGCATTCTGAAATGGGCGCTCGATCATCCGAAAGATGTTGCAGCCTCTTCGAAGAAGCATGTGGCCGCTGCGCCGGGGTCGGAATCCACGCTCTATTCGCACCGGAACCTCGAAGAAATCGCTTCAGAAACATCCGAAGCGGAGCGCCGCGCCAATGGCGCCGAGCGCGAACTTATGGATTGGAAAACCGCTCAATTCATGGAGGAACACCTCGGCGAAGAATACGACGGGCTGATCATTTCCGTACAGAAATACGGCTGTTTTGTCGAGCTTTTCGAAGTCTTCGTGGAAGGTCTTCTTCCCATCGGGGCACTCGAGGAATTTGCCGGGACGCGATGCGTGCTTCGCGAACGCGATCACGCCATCGTGGCCTTGCCCGGTGGAGGTGGCCGCGGAGCCCCCGGCGCCGGTCGTAGCCGCGGCGCAAAGCCGCGCCAACTCGAATGGCACCTAGGCGATAAGGTGCGCGTGCGCGCGGAACGGATCGATCCGATGCGCAAACGCGTCGAGTTTGCGCTGGTTAAGAAAAATTGAGGGAGCAAGCCCGCGACTCAGCGAACCGGTGCGTTGGAGATGTGCAGTGCGTTCATCATCCGCCGCACCGGCCGCGTCACAATGGCGGCTAATTTTGCCAGCGGATACCAAAACCGGCTATGCAGCGAGAGCTGGGAGATGAACAGTCCCAAAGCAAGCTGGCGCGGGGCATCAAGATCAATCCGCCTGCCGTTCCGGTAAATTCGCATCACGCGGCCCAATAATTCCTGTTCTTGAACGACGCCATCGGACGTCGGATGCGCATCGCCTTTGGAAAGAAGTTGTGCGGCATTTAGCGAGCCCCGCTTCTCGACAATGCGGTGCACGAACAGATGATTTTCGCGCCGGAACAAGACCACGTCCCCGCAGCGCACATTCTCAATGGAGATCCGCCGGATCAGGGCGATATCCTTCGACCGTATCCATGGCTGCATGCTGGCGCCGTGAACGCGCAGGGAAATCCGGCCGCGCCGTTTAAGTGCGTCCGCAATACGCCGCGCATCGTCCGCGCGGCGTTCCCCGGCGACGCGATTCGTTTCCTTCCCCTGGTCTTTTCGAATCTCCATCAAACCTCACTACTGAAATTCCGCCGGGTGCGTTTCGATGTTCCGACCACGCGGCGAGATGCGGCGACATCCGCGCGAATTGAAGTATAGGCATGCAAAATCTTGAACTGTTCCGAACTGGAGCAAATCAGGAGAAGTCGTTCGGAAGCGCATCTGGCCCAACTTCTCGTATGACAGTGGTCTCTTGGGGGTGGGCGGTCAATGGACAGGAAGTACTTGTTTGCCCAAAGCTACAGTACTCAATCGGAATAGTTTATCGGATGTTACGCGCCCCGAAGAGTGGGCGAGGTTCCTCTACGACCGGCGCGGAGCTGCGTTACAAATGCCCCCTTGGCCCGGCAGTTTGCCGCATGCCAGCGCCAACGTTTCGTAGATCGGTTCCGACGCAACGCTCGGTTTTGTATAGGGCTTCTTTTCGCCGGGCGGCGGGGGAGAATTCTTGTTGTCTTCAGCCATTCCGTGTTCCTCAGTCTGAACTAGAACCCGTAGCAAGAGAAGCGCATTCAGCCCGAGGGGCTGGCTGAAATGAGGCCATCTCTCGTTCTCTATGAAGTGCGCTGATGGGGGCGGCAACCCCGGCCAGTCTCGCTTTCTCTTCTGCGAGTGCGCAAGCGCGCTCGTAGGCACCAAGCAAATCCCCGCCTTCCATCAGCGCCAGGCCCGGGCAGCGCTCGCAGTAGCTCCGAATCTCGCATCGCGAACAGATTGGAAGCTGGCTCTCGCGTATGGCCCGTAACCGTTCGAGCTGCGGCGCGTGATACCAGATCTCATCGAAATTCTCGCGCCGCAGATTCCCTGCCGCCTGGGGCAGTTGCACGCAGGGAAAGACGTCTCCGTATGGCGAAATGTAACAGCTGTTATGGCCCGCGCTGCAAGGCAAATCTTCGTAAGCCAGACTTTCGATGCCGCTCGAAACCGCGCTCTCAAACGCGGACGGCGAGTCATTCATAGCGCTGGCGGTTTGCGCGCCCGGCTGCGGCTTGCAGGCATGCAGCAGGGGATCCTGCAGCACCGGCAGCAGCGACGAAACCGAGGCACGGTGCGCCAGCGGTCCGCCCGAGCCGTTCATCATCGGCGTGATCGTCAAATCCAGAATGTAAGGAATGCCCAACTTTTCCGCGAGCGCCATCACGCCACGGTAGGCCATCAAGTTTTCCTGCATCAGCGGGCAGGCCAGCTTCACCTGCAATCCGTGCTCGAGCAGAATGGGAATCGCCGCCAGCGTCCGCTGCAGCGATCCGGGAACCTTGGTGATGGCGTCATGCACTGCGGGGATATCGCTGTAAACGCTGATCTGCACGCGCCGTACGCCAAACTCGCGCAACCGCGCCGCACGTTCCGGCGTGACCAGCAACGCGTTGGTCTTCAAGCTGATGTCGAAATGCAGGCGTCTCGCGGCGGCCAAAATTTCGTAAAGGTCCGGGCGCAGGAAAATTTCACCGCCGCTGAACGTCAAAAACAGCGTCCCCGAGCGCGCCAGATCATCCAGTACCTTCAGGCACTCGGCGGTGGTCAGTTCTCCATGGTCGTCATGATCCAGATAGCAGTGCACGCAGCGCTCGTTGCAGCGGTACGTCAAGTCGAAGTGCACGCTGAGCGGCCGGTGCTTTTCGACCGTGCGCGAGATCAGGCGATCCATTATGGGCGTAAGACCCGCTGACAAAGTTGCGGTCAAGGTGATACACCACTTGTCGCCGGGACAGCCACCACTAATTTCCGCGAAGACATTTCTTGCAAAAGCGCTTCGGTATCGGATAACGCGATTTCCGGTGTGACTTCGTAATTCTCAACCAGAAGTTCCGCGAGCTCCGCCGCCGACTTCCTTCCATCAATGTTTTTCCAAAGGAAACTTCCCGTGTCGTTGAGCTCATGCATAACGCTGTCATTCGGTGAAATGATGATTGTCTCGTCGTCGATTTCTCTCCACGCCAGGGCCGGGTTCTTCTGCCAAAAAACAGCGGCCGGAGCGCTCATGAGGGGAGAACCTCCCAGAACGCCGAGTTCTTGCGGAATGCCAGGTTGTAGCCGGATATTTCCGTCGCGGCCTGACTTAGAATTTCAAGAAGCCGCCGGTTAGCTTCGGCATCGGCGGAGAAGAAAAGCACGTTCGGCAGAAGAGCGCGAAGCATCGCCAAGGGGCGGAGTGCCGTCGCCTGGTTTTCCGCCGCCTGCTGAAGCCGAAAAATTCCCCCTACGGGAGCGCTGGTATTCGATCCAGCTGCTCGGAATTCGCCCCAAAAAGGAGTTCCGTGCGCGCGCCACGCGCCATTTTCCCGGCGAAGCAGGGAAATTTCATCAGTGAGGACGCTTCCTTCCGGCGCCAACGACGCCACCGTGCTCTTCCCCGCGCCCGACCTGCCCGTAAATAGGTATGCTTTTCCGCTGCGGATGACGGTGGCCGCGTGAAGCAGAAATCCGCAGTGGCCAAGAAGCTTCCAACTAAGGAGAACGCGCAACAGAGAATCGAGCGCATATTGGTGCCTGACGCCATCGAAACGAATTCCATTGGAAAAAACGCGGAGCGCTGCGCCCTCGAATTCATAGTCAAAGTCGGCTGGTGGACCTTCCGGAGCCGCACCCTCGTTCAGCGCGATCGTGACCGGCTGTGCGGCTGCACCGGTGAACGCGGCGTACCGCGCCGATGCCGCGTCAAACAGCTGCGCGTCCGACATTTCAAGACGCAGCGCCACGCAGCCGATCGATAGCTCGAACTGCTGCCGGGGACCGCGCCCTGAATTGGCGAGCGGTGCGCTCAATATGCTCCTTAAAAAGTTCCAGCGAGCGCGCCAGTGCGGGGGGAGAAGGCGCGTTCCCGCTTTTTTCAAGCCCCAGGGGGAAGGAAGCTTTAGTAGTTTTGCTTCGAGAGACCCCACTAAGTCAAGAGGACTTTCCTTAATTTCACAGCCCAAAACAAGTGTGTGAGATCTCTGCGGTTTTCTGTTACTTGCCGCCTTAGCTATCTGGAGTTAGCAGCTAGGCGGTTCTAAGCGAAGACCAAATCGCACTTCGGGGGCTCCGGTGATTTCTGCTATTCTGGATTGCTAAGTTGGCAGTGTTTCTCGGCCCCTCGAGCGCTGCGAATCCTGATGAGAGAGGATTTCCCGTCGTGACTTCGTCCACACTTCCCGCACAAGCTGCCAAGCGCGTTTTCAATTTCAACGCCGGTCCAGGGGCGCTCCCTCTTCCTGTCCTCGAACGAATCCGCGAAGAACTCCTCGACTGGCGCGGCAGTGGCATGTCGGTCATGGAGATGAGCCACCGCTCACCGGAATTTGAAAGCATCAACGCGGGCGCAGAACAGAGGCTCCGGAATCTCCTGGGAATCTCAGACGATTACGCGGTCATCTTCGTCCAGGGCGGCGGCAGCATGCAGTTCACCATGGCCCCGATGAACCTCTGCCTCCCTGGAAAGCCCGTTGACGTTCTCCACACCGGCACCTGGACCGCCAAGGCCATTGGTGAATTGGAAAAAGGCATCCTCCACCATATCGCAGCCTCCACCGAATCGGAAAAGTTCGCGCGGCTTCCCCGCTGCGACGAAATGAAATTCTCCCCAGACGCCTCCTACGTCCACATCTGCACCAACAACACCATCGAAGGCACCCAGTGGACAACCCTTCCGGAAACCGGCAACGTGCCGCTGGTCGCCGACATGTCTTCCGACATCGCCGCGCGCCCCATCGACGTGAAAAAGTACGGCGTCATCTTCGCCGGCGCCCAGAAAAATCTTGGCCCCTCCGGCGTCACGGTGGTCATCGTCCGCAAGGACCTGGCGGAACGCGCCGACAAGAATCTTCCCACGCTTCTGCAGTACCGCACGCATATCAAGGAGAAGTCGCTCTATCACACGCCCCCGACGTTCGCGGTCTACATCGTCGGCCTGGTATTGGAATGGATCGAATCCGAAGGCGGAATTCCGGGCATCGAAAAGCGCAATG
>Ga0137409_10001481_pt1 | contig 25453 bp, 28 predicted proteins | sample CZODoug1_16funga_FD_122059 | JGI IMG/M metagenome (GOLD analysis project Ga0137409, IMG submission 122059) | Vadose zone soil fungal communities from Angelo Coast Range Reserve, California, USA - CZODoug1_16fungal (Hybrid Assembly) | ecosystem: Environmental > Terrestrial > Soil > Vadose zone...
GGGGAGCGGTTCGCCTTGGTGACCGGACGTGACCTCTTCCTCGTTCCACAGCCCGCCGAGGCCCTCGGCCGGATCCAGGTCGGCTTCTCGCTGCCTCGAGGTTGGAGTGCGTTCACCCCGTGGCGGCCCGAAGGAGATCATTGGCGCACCGATGTCCAGGGACGTTTCGCGGCGGAGCACCTGATTTCAGCGTCGCTCGGCCTCGGCCGCTTCCGGGAGCGCACGTTCCAGGCGGGCGGAACGCGCTTTCGCCTCGCGTTCGAATCGTCGATCGGAACGAAGGAGGAGCATGACGCATCGGAAAGCCTCGGGCGGGCGGCGAAGTTCGTCCACGCCCGATTCGGCCGTGACCTGGGACCGAGCTACACGACAATCATCGCCCCGGACACACCCGAAGGCGATGAAATCGTCGGGGAGGCATGGGCCACCGGACAGGGACGATCCCTCGCGCCGCTCACCCCCGTTCGGATCCACGATTTCGCGGCGGATCTGATCGGCGCCTACACGCGGTACGCGCCCTATCGGACCGAGATCCGGCGTCCCGACGAGTACTGGCTCGTTGACGGAATCACGGGGTGGTATTCGTGGCGGGCGGTCGCCGCAGCCGGGCGGCTCACGGATGATGATGTGAGCCGCAGCTTCGCCCAAGGCTATCTGACCAGTTTCTACGCCGGCGGCATCGAGCAGAACCTCGAGATCCTCTATTCGAGCGCCAAGAGCACGCCGCTCGCCCGCGCGGAGCTCGCGCCCTTCGTCCTGATCCATCTCGACCACGAGCTCCGCGCGACGCGGGGCGGGGCGGGCGGGTTCGATCGCATCCTGCCCGCGCTTTATCGAGGACCGACCGCTCCTTCGCTTTGGGCGACGCTGCCGGGCGGCCCCGAGTTGTGGCGATTCTTCCGGAGCAATTTCGCGCGCGGCGCCGCGCTCGCGCCGGTGGAATCGTATTTCGCGCTGACGCCCACCCGGCCGAGTCCCACGCCAGCGGGAGGTCCCGCCGTTCGCCGTCTGACCCTTGTCTATACCGGGAACAGCGCAGGCTTTCTCGAGACCTGTGGCTGCAAAGTGAATCAGTCGGGCGGGATGGCCCGCCGCGCCACAGTATTGAATCAACTCCGCCGCAAGCATCCGAACGTCCTCCTTCTGGATGCCGGGAGCTCCTTCAGCCGGCCCGAGGACGAGCGGCGGCCGGATTTCTTCGCCGAACAGGAACAGCGGTTCTATTTGCAAATCATGGATTCCATGGGCTATGGCGCCGCCGCGATCGGGATGAACGAGATGGCGTTCGGGCTCCCCTATTTCCGGAGCATGGCGCAGGAGATGAAGACTCCGTACCTCATCGCGAATGTGCGGCAGGACGGTCTTCCGATAGCCCCCACCGACACCGTGCTCCGCCCGGGCGGGCTGCGGGTCGACGTGGTCGGCCTCTTCGAGCCTCCGCGCGTCAGCGCCACCGACGCGTTGTTCGAAGAGCAGGCGTCCCGATGGACGATCGAGGATCCAATCCAAACTGTGCGGCGCGGACTCCCCGAATGGCGACGGCGAGCGGACCTCGTCGTGGTCATGGGTCGGCTCACGCCCACCACGATCCGCCGGATGGTCGCGGAATGCCCCGGAGTCGACGTGATTATCTCCACCGACGAAGACGCTCCGACGCATCGTCAGGTGGGCGAGCGCTTCGAGCTGCACAATCAGGATCCCTCGGGTTTCGTCGGCCGGACGCTCGTTCTCTATACGCCGATCCACAACTACGGGTTGAGCAGCGCGGAGCTGGGATTGGACGCGGGTGGCCGGATCGCGTCGGCGTCGATCGAGGACCACTGGCTCCGCGAGGACGTCCCGGACGATCCTGTCGTGCGACGCCGAATGAACCGGTTCTATGACGAGGTTGGCCGTCTGGACGCCGCACAGGCGAGCGTGACCCCGCCGTTCGCGAACGATCCGGAACGGTTCCACGAAGCCTACGTCGGTGCCGCGAAATGCGAGGGGTGCCACGAGAGCGAGTACACCCAATGGAAGACCACCAAGCACGCCTCCGCCTACAAGACGCTCCTCGACGCGCACCGCCATTACCAACCGCGATGCGTCTCGTGCCACGTCGTGGGCTACGGGAGCCCGACGGGGTACCGGGTCGGGGCCCCCGAAGAGCCGCTGGCGAACGTCCAGTGTGAGGTCTGTCATGGACCTGGCGCGGCGCACGCCGACGCTCCGGCCCGGACCAACATCCATCGGCTCATGCCCGCGGCGGTCTGCGAGGAGTGCCATACCCCTGACCATTCGGACCACTTCGTCTACGCGGAACAGGTTCCCAAAGTGCGTCACGATTTTTTCCCTAAGGAAGTCGGTCCGGCCGCTCTCGCAGTGGGTTCGCGATGATCGGCCCGGATTTCATGGTGTCGGCTGGCGGTGCCGCCAGCCACACGGGTGGGGACTGTGGACCCGCCCGAATCGGGAGGAACCCTCGGTTCCTACCTGTCAGTTCCCACGTGGTCGAGTAAAGGAGGAATCCCGATGTCGAACCGCATCAAGCTGACCTTCGTGCTAGCGAGCATCTTCATCGTCGCGGCCCTGTTCCTGGGCACTGTGGTGCCCAAGGCCACGACGTCGGCCAACTCACCCTACGCGTCGACGCTCTCGAATTATGCCGTCGGCACCGCGGTCGCGGCGGGCCACGGCTGCACCAACGCCGGGTGCGAGGCGCTCCAAGGGATCGTGGGCTGCCACCGTCCAGAATTCCCGGGCACGAACTGCGCCGTCATCAACGGCACGTGCACGATGACCGCCTGCAACGGGCACTGATCCCGAATCGAGGAGGTACCCCATGTTGAAACGAATCCTCGCTCTGGCAGCCATCCTCGTCGTGGCCGCGCTGTTCCTCGGCACGGCCGCTCCCCAGCAGCCGAACGTCACGGCGAAGTCGCCGTACATCTCCGCGCTCTCGAACTATTCCGTTGGGACGGCGGTGGCGGCGGGCGGGAAATGCAACAGCGGCTGTCTGGTGCTTCAGGGCATCCAGGCGTGCCGCTCCGGGGAATCCCCGGGCACCAAGTGCACCATGGTCAACGGAAGCTGCAGTCTGTCGAGCTGCGGGCACTGAGCCGGAGCAACGACTCGAGCAACGAGACGAGGCCGGCGGCACCGCCGGCCTGTTTCGTTGATCTTGGTAATCAAGCCGAGCACCTGCCCATTAGGCAGGTGCTCTGTGCTAAGTTACTCTACTTCCTCAGCATGGGCCGTTAGCTCAGGTGGTAGAGCACCTGCCTTTTAAGAACACTCACACGAATCAGGCCCGCTCGGCCAAGTCATAGCGCGTCAACGAAATGCAAAGCGCCCTCGCGAGATAACTCTCCGAGGGCGCGATCCTTTTGCCGACCTATGGAGACCTATGAAAGCCGGATAAGGAACTTGAGACCGGGAATACCGGGAACGCCTTTCAGCGGGGAACCGCTCAGTCGCCGCGTTTGGTCGGCGTCGGTTTACCTTCTGACGGCGTCGAACTTCCGACGCCCCTGCCGCAGTACCCGTGGGGACCAAGCCGACGGTCTGCAAAGCCGCCTCGGCCGTTCCACCGCTGGACCTCGCTCGACCCCATTCACCGCGTGACACCCTGAGGCGCAACGACTTCTGGCCCTCGTTGCGGCGGGGGTTTACCTCGCTCGACCTCGCCCCACCGCGCACAACACCGCTTCGTCACCGTCGCATAACCGTCGCGGTCGCCGGTCGTCGTCGAGTGTCCGACGGTGTCGGACGGTTGACGCTGCGGCGTCCGGCAATCTCATACCCCCCGGCGAACGCGGTCGGCTATCCTGCGCCTCCATGAACTGGCAACGCGGCCTGACGCGGGCCTACCTCGTGCTTTGGTTCCTGTGGGCGGTGACCCTGGTTGGGGTTGGCATCTTCGGTTACCTCAGGTACGACCAGCCGACCAAGCGGGCCTTGGTGCAGGTCCCCGGCTCCGAGACGACCTATCCCCACGAGGACTCCGATTCGACGGTCTCGTCCTATTACGATTGGCGTGAAGTTCCGACCGGTCCGGCGCGCCTCCACTTCGAGGGTCTGGAGTCCAACACGGTGATGTCCGTGTTGGCGCTCGCGTTCGTGCTCCCGGCCACGCTCCTTGTGGCCGTCCGCTGGATCGTCGCCGGATTCCGTAGGCGGGAAGGGACGGAGTGAGCGCCGACTATTGGCTTGGAGCAATTCACTTCGTGCCGCTTGACGGGAGCGGTCCGAAAATCTTTGGCTTCTCCGAGTTCCTCGCAGGTCTCGCCCTTATGGTGCTCGCTTGGACGATTGGCGACGTCCGTTATCGGTTCAGAGTTAGGACAGCGCCAATACCTCTCTATGCCGTCACATTCTGGGTAGTCGCAGCTGTGGGTGTGCTTACGCTGCTAACTGACCTGTGGCGGGCTCAGGAGTGGCTTGTTCCCGAGGGGGACATCGTCACGCCCGCTGCATGGCAGGCCATCCTCGCGGGTACATTTCTTCTGACGTTCCTAGCGTGGGCGTGGTACGCGTTCATGCGACCGCCTGTCTACGGCAGGATCAATGCTCGCCGCTTTGCGAGGGCTCTCTATGTTGCGATCCTTAAGGGATCACCCTCCGAGCTTGAGGTCATCGCGGGAGAGCTCGCATACTCAGCCAAGCCGTTGATCCGATATGCCTCAGAGCGAGAGAGGTTTCGACCGCCCGAGGGTGGTCAAGACGCGGCAGCGCCTCCGAGTGTGACACGATTTGCAAATGACATCTTGCTTCTTATCGCCGAAAAGCGATTCTGCCGCGCAGTTGTCACTTCCTCACCAGTAACAGCATTAGCCCTGTTTCAGGAGGTTGCAGAGGCGAAGAAGTACGGTGTGCAAGTGAGGACGTTTGCTCGGAATCTCGTGAGCGAGGCCTTCGCGAACAGGGATTCATTTCTATTCCATGAGGGCGAAGGGTACGAATCCGGTCTGCTCGGCTATCACAGGCCCCTAAGCCAGGCCATGTTCTCCAACTACAACATGGTCGAGACAGTAGGAAGCCTCCTTGCTCCCGACTTTCGGGCACTGCGGGGGTGGGATTCGAGTCAGTGGGAAGCGTACTGCCGAATAGTGCTGATGACTCTTCGGGACTACGTGGAGAAAGAATATTGGGAGCATTCCACCGCGCTGTACGGTGCTAAAGACAACATTGAACAGGCTGTGTCTGACCTGCATAAGCTCAACGGTGTCGCAAGCGTTAAGTGGGACGACGATGTGCTCGATAGGCTTCGGGTCGTCGTCGAGTTCATCGAAGACGCTATAGAGACCCTCGACAAGAAGAAGGTGCCGGACCACCTAGTCAAGCGGGTACGAGACAGACACCGTCAGAGAGCGAGCTTTTACGATCACCTAGCAGATCTGATCTTCGAGGTTATCACGCACGCATCGCGGGTAACGTCACCGTGGTTGTTGTGCTGGCACATCCAGCACAACTCTCTATGGAACAAGCTGTTCAACTTCGGCAGGCTTGACAGCCCCGCTGGTAAGATTGTGAAGTTCAAAGTTCGCCGACTCCTCTACGACGAGGTTGCCGACATGGAGAAGACGTCTCCTAACTTCCTGGGGGCGAGTATCCTGGGCTTCTGTCTGAACGTCATGGGGTTTCCACTTAGCGAAGAGGATCACGACCGAGACAGTCGGCCACTGCAGAAGGCGATCTTGTCTTGGACACGCAAGAATTTCGCATGGTTGCACGCTTACAACCCGCGCGTAGCAGAGGCGTGCTTGGTAGACAGAATAACCTTCGATACGGAAAACCTAAGGTTGGTGAAGACGTATCCCGTTGAAGACCTGAGGAGGGAGGCCAGCTACGTATACTTCAATGTGGCTCCTCCGAGAGCGACAACACCCGAGCCGCCTCCTCCGTAATACGCGAAGCCCCAGGGGGATAGCCCTCCTGGGGCTTCCTTCTTGTGATGTCCAGCGATGTCCAGCGATGAGAGGCATTATCCAGCCTGACCGTAGCCATCACTGTAGCCACTAGAGAGTGCCCGGGGGCCGGTCTGCCACGACCTGGACGGATCTCAAATCTCATGGTGGAATGCTCCTGCATGAGCTTCATCGCGATTGATAGCATGATCGTCGACTACCTAGTTCAGGCTATGGACCAAGGCTACGACCCATCTGAAGACACGAACGATCATCTGCGGCCGGAACGCATCGCGACGTTCCGGCTATTTCTCTGGTCGGAACTCTACGTGCCACCGACCGTCGCAGCTCAACTGAGCGCAACGCGCGACCAGCCTTGGCGGGAGCGATTACAACGCTTAGTCGCGATACATCTTGTAGAACTGGCAGCGACTCTAGATGCGTCTCTGATTTCCCAGAGGGTTTCGGATCTGCGCGTCATACACCGTGATCCGGAAGACTGCCGCGTCGTTGCTGAGAGTGAGATTGCCGGGGCCTGCGTTCTTCTGTCCTTCGATCATCGGCTGCGAAGCCGGCTCGCTTCTCGAACCTCTCTTCAGCTTCTAAAACCATCGGACTGCTGGGAACGGCTTGGCGTCATTCGCGGCACCGCTCCACGATGGATCCCGGCCACGAGTAATCCAATCGGCAGCAAGACCTGGTGGCATTGGTGAGACGCTAGGGTTAGGGAGCAACTGGCGACGTAGCCTCGCTCCAGGTAGCTACGCGTCCATCACGTCCAGCCCACCTCCTTTGATCCATAAAATCAGGTGTCCTGAAACTAGATTCGGACCCACAAACTAGACACTAAGGCGGATTCATGGTCTGCTGTCCCCATGCCAATCCATCAAGACATCCTGGAGTGGGCCGGGAGCCTCCCACCATGGCAGCAGGACGCACTGCGTCGTCTCGCTGATGCGGATGCTCTGTCGGCTTCCGACTTTGCCGAGCTGACGTTGCTCTTAAAGTTGGAAGCGGGCATCCCTCTCCCAGCGGGATCGACGTTGTCTGTACGCCCGATGGCGATTCCTGCCACGTCAGAGGAGGTGAGCAAGGATGCGGTCTCACTCCTCGGCCTCGACAAGTTATCCAATATCAACGCGCTTGCGGACGATCAACCAGTGCCCTTCGCGCCAACCGGCATCACGATCCTATTCGGTGACAATGGCTCAGGCAAGACTGGGTTCGGCCGGCTACTCCGGACACTGTGCTGGGCACGAAAGCGACCCGATGGAATTCTGCCAAACATCGATGTGAAGGATGATCGCCCCCAGCAAGCCACCGTGCTCTATCGGACAGGAAGCACTGACCACCCTGCCTATACATGGCACGCTGGAGATACACCGCCGCCAGAACTCAGTCGCATCAGCGTCTATGACATCGACTGCGGTGCGGTCTATATCAACGAGGAACAACAGGCTGCCTACGCACCGTTTGGATTGGATTATTTTCCTAAGCTTGCCGAAGTCTGTGATGCAGTTCGCGATCAAATCAAGTCAGAGCTCGAACAACTAGAAGGGAGCCTCGAGGTGTGGCCAGAGGCAATAACTGGAACCAGTCTCGGCCCAATACTGTCCGCATTGCCTGACGCTGAGGCCAAGACGCAGCTGGAAAGCGTCCGGCCGCTTGGCGCAGCAGAAGAAGAGGGAATGCGGTCGCTCGCCAAGGCCCTTCAAGCACTCCAGCGGGATGATCCTAAGAAAAGGATTCCTATCCTTCGGAACCTTGCCCAACGACACCGTGCCCAGATCGCATTCCTCAATGGGATTGAAGCCGGGCTTTCGGACAACTCTGTGGAATCATACAAGGGTGCCCTCTTTCTGGCCTCGACAAAGGCGAAGGCGGCTAAGCTTGCTTCCGACAAGGCCCTGGGACAAGGAGTCCTCCCGGGTACTGGCGGACCGGTCTGGGAAGAGCTCTGGAACGCCGCTAGGAAATTCTCTGAGACGGTGGCGTATCCCGATCGGATGTTTCCAGTCTGTGACCACGATGATCGGTGTGTCTTGTGCCAGCAGGAACTGACCCCAGATGCTTCGAACCGCCTCAAGTCCTTTGATGAATTCGTGAAGGATGAGGCTGCAACACAAGCCCAGAAAGCCGCAGCCGAGGTCGAGAACCAACATCTAGCGTTCAAGGGGATCACTTGTGCACGGCCCGACCTAGAGAGCGTCAAACAAGAGATGGAGCTTTCCAAACACGGGCTTGGCGAGATCTACGCTGCGCACCTTTTATCGGCGGCTCGGCGTCGTCGGTACATCCTAGACGCTTCGGATCAATCGGATTGGACAACGTTGCCACCCTTGAGTGAGAGCCCTGCTGGGGATCTTGATGCGCTCGCAAAGGACGCCGATGCTCAGGCCAAGACAATTGAAGAGGCATCAGGGGACAAGGAACGGGACAAGAAGGAGCGTGAACTGGCAGAACTGTCCGCTCGCAAATGGCTCTCGGAGAACAGAGCGCTCGTCGCAAGCGAAATCAAGAAACAGCAGCTCGCTGGCGTCCTGCGTGAGCTGGCAGAAACAGCCACCAGCACAACGAAAATAACGACGACCGGCAACAAATTAACTGAGAAGCATGTGACAAAGGCACATCAAGAGCGCTTCACTCAGGAGCTTAGGAGTTTACGGGTCGGGCATCTTGGCGTTGAGCTTAGCGTGAAGCGCGGCGTTAAAGGATCCAGTTTTCATCAGCTCATCTTTACGCGTGCTCCGGGGCACACCCTAGCCAGCGTCTTGAGCTCGGGTGAGCGTAATGTCGTTGGGCTAGCGGCGTTTTTTGCTGAGCTCAGCCCTGAAAGCAAGGATGGGATCATCCTCGACGACCCAGTCTCGTCACTTGACCAGGACCGGCGGGATGAAGTTGCCGCCCGGCTCGTTGATGAAGCGGAACGACGACAGGTGATCGTCTGGACTCATGATCTCAGCTTCTTGGGAGCGTTGAAGGACGGATGTGACAGTCGGAAGAGGACATTACGAGTGTTGACTATTAGCAATCTGAATGGAACCGCTGGAATTGTGGATGAGTCTCTGCCGTGGCTCGTAATGAAGGTCAATGACAGGATCAAGCGACTTGCTGTGGAGATTGAATCCATGCGTAAGAGTTCCGCAGCCAAGCAGGTTGATGAGTATACGGCGAAGGGAAGGCTCTTCTATGGACGCCTTCGCGATTCCTGGGAACGCGCGACCGAGGAAGTGTTGTTCCAGGATGTCGTCCAGCGGTGGAGAAGGAGTGTCAAAACGACCATGCTCCGTAATGTGGCAGATAATGTGACTGGTGCTGACTGTAAGCTCATCGAGAGTGCAATGACTCACTGCTCGAAATACGCACACGACCAGCAGGCAGCCACACCAACACCGATCCCACGTATAGAGGACGTCGAGACTGATCTCAAGCAGCTAAGGGATTGGGTAGCCACGAAGCGCGCGGTCCCCGTGAAAGCTGGTACCTGAGTTGCCTCTCGCGGCCTACCCTATGCAGTCTTGGGGATCCGTGATTCACTACCTCCGTGCACCAATGACAGATTGAGCGGCGGCAACAACGTGGGGTGAAATGACCATGGAGGAACAGAAGACAACATCTATGCGACGAATAGCCCTCAAGCAACTTGAGACTGCTTTGCGTTCCTCCACCCCTCTAGGCAACCCACGGCAGGTCTGGCAGACTGCCAGTGTCCTGTGGATGATCTAGGTCAGGAAGCGTGAAGTCCTCGCTTTCACCCAACCACGTTCGAAGGTCCTCCGCCTGGGCCCGCCACTCAGGAATCGTGCGCGCGGAAGCGATCAGAAGAAACGGATTCTTCAGCTGGTAAGCGGCTTTGCGACCGCTCAGGGTGTAGTTCAAACCAACCGTTTCCAGAATCTGGCGTTGCTGAACCGGTGAACCAGTTGTGAAGACGCTATGAGCTCGCGCCGAGAACGTGAGCACGTCATGCAGCCGCTGCAGCAGTTCATCGGCGCTCTTTGTCGTCCGTGAGACGGATGCTTCGAGCGTTTCCCGTCGCTGTGTGAGTTCACTGCGACGTCCCGCGAAGATCCCATCGTCGATCTGGTCGCGGAGTCGTAAAGAGAGCAAGTTGTCCTCTTCCCGTTGCAAATCCTGAAGCGCGCGCACCTGACTCTCACGGGTTGCTTGGACCTGTCCAGCTTCACTCGAGATTGTCGTGCGAAGGCGTGCCTCGACCCAGCGCTGAGTCTTGTCACTCATGCGTAGGTTTAGGAGTTCAGAGGCCAGCTGGTCGATGAGCATTTGCGCTGGCACGGCGGGCTCCCGACATGGCTGCCCGGGGCGGGTGTGCGAGCAGCGGTAGTACACGTAGCGCTTACCGCTGTGCTTGACGTGTTCTTCAGCGGTGACAGTTCCCCCGCAGTTGGGGCACCGGATCATGCCCGTGAACGGGAAGCGATGGCGTATCGGCCGTGCTCGGCCAGGTCGACCGAGGATGTCTTGAGCACGTGCAAACTCGTGTCTGGTGACCATTGGGTCGTGGGCGCCCGGGTATGTGTCGCCGTTCCGCAGACGAATCGTCCCGGCGTAGAAGGGGTTGGCGAACAGGTCGTACATGACAGAGGGGGCGAGCGGCGTGCCGCCACGTGAGCGATACTTACGGGTCCGAAAGTACCACTGCTCGTTTGCCGTCTTGAGAATCTGCGACGGACGGACCACCCCGGTCAGAAGCAGTGTCCACATCTGGCGCACAAGATCGAATCGCTCCGGGTCCTTGACGATCGTCTTGGCGATCCGATCGTTCATGTATCCCGGCGGCGGGATGTAGTTGATCCAGCCGCGCTGGAAGCGCGCCCGGTTGCCACGCTTCACGTTCGCGCGTAGGTCGTCGATGTACTTCGTGGCCAACGCGAACTCAAACGACCCGAGCAGCCGGTCATTCCCGTCGGAGTTCTTCACGCCGTCACTGGTAATGATCCGCTCGATCTTTCCATCGAGCTGAGCCTGCAGCACTAGGCCGGCGTCATACGGGTTCCGGGCGAGCCGGTCCATCTTCCAGCACAGGATGCCCGACACCTCGCCCTTGTGGATGCGTCGCATCAGTTGAGTGAAGACCGGGCGGCCAGGCGCCTTGGCCGAGTGGGCCTCGGTCAGAACATCGGACACGTTAGCACCGCTTCGTGCGGCGATGGCCCGAAGCTCATGGATCTGCGAGTCGATCGACATGACTTGTCTGTCTTCGGATTCGGAGGACTTGCGTGCGTAGATGACGTAGGTGGGCATGGTGTGAAGCGAGGAGTTTCAGCGTACGGCAGAACCTGCGGAGGTGACAAGGACGGAGGACGTTTGAACTCCGGCTAGTCGGGTATAGTGGGGTCGTCAGGCAGCGGCCCGAGGAGCATCCGGCAAAGGGCAAGCACTTCGATCGCGCGACTCCAAGCCTCTTCGAGGCTTAGCGTCTCGCCATATTCGGTTTGCAGAATGGCGCGAAACTCCTCGACATCGGTCGGAGCGAGTCCGAAGGCGAAACGCCCATCGGTTTGTGAAGCGAGAGTGTCTGACGCCATGCCATCAGCATGGCGGTTTTCATGCGGTCAGCGTAGGCGGGTGGAGTCGCGCCCCGTTCGCCTGGGCCTCTCAGTAGTCGGACATCTCAACGCGGAGGTCCCGTGCAATCCGAAGAGCTTCCTGCTTGGTCACCCATCTACCATCCGGAAATACCGAGTTTGTATCCTGGTCCGTCAGCTTGCCGATGGCCATGCCTCTTTCGTCTTCTCCCTCGTACTTGAACTCAAGGTGGGTAATGCGGCGTTGGTGTGAGTCGGTGTGTATAGGGTTCATAGTGATAGTTTCGGCCGCGGCTTGGGGACATCCCACAGCCGGGACTTACAGTGCGGGCAGATCGTGATGACCGAGCGGCGAGGCACCCATGTGTGGCCGCAACGAAGGCAGACCAGCCCGGGAACGCGGATTTGCTTCATCGGGATAGCTTCTCGCTTTCAGCTCGCTTGACCCTTCGCCCGACGACTTCCAAGCTCACCTGATTGATGATCCGCCCACACCGCGCGCAGACGTAACAGTCCGTGGTCCATTGAGCGGGGGTCGGCTCGACTTCATTGCCGAGTGAATCGCACGGGTAGAAGCCTTCGGCGGAAGGAGTGTTTCCGCAGCGGCACACCCATGCGTCCAGACTGGCGTTCTCGCGGGTGATGTATTCAGGAGATGGCATAATCGTGAATATAAGTGAGTACCGAACATAGCCATCATATTACGTATAGGTAAGTTGTCAATCGTGGTTGTCCACAGACTGCGAGGCCTTTTCCACCTCCGCCCCTCTTCGGGTTTTCTTCGGGTTGCGCTAGAGTGAGTCCATGCCCGCCCAGCACACCCCACGCCCGTCCCGCCATGCACAGCGATTTCCGAATCGCATCCGCGAATACCGCCTGAAAGCAGGCATGACCCAGCGCAAGCTGGCCGGGGTTCTCGGCCGCGGCCGCGACGCCGTCTCGTCCTGGGAACGCGGTCTCAGTCTGCCCAGTGTCCCAAAGCTGATGCGAATGGCGAAAGTCCTCGGCACCTTGGCCGAAGCGCTCTACCAGGATTTCTATTCCAGTTTCCCAAAGGAGGGAGACCCTGCTAACCCTCCGAGGCCATGATCGAGGAGCGGCTACTGGCGTTGCTCCGAGCACGTGCGAAGTCCCGCGGGATCGTGCCGGTGAGCGGGGAAAGCCTTACCAAGGAAATCGGTGCATCCCAGGAGGAGGTCGGCGCCGCACTCGACAAGCTGGAACGGGCCGGACTGCTGAGTGTTCTCGCGCCGTTCCCATTCCTTGTCATCAGGCTACGTTCGTGGTCTGGCAATGTCACGAACGCCGGCAATTCTCAGCCTTCCGCCTATAGCTATAGCAAGCTTTCAAGCAATCGATTGAATGAAAGCTATAGGCCGAGCGCTGATGGCGAGCTGCTTCGCGAGGTCCTCGACACACTCGGCGAAACCGACCCGACGACCTTCGAGGGTGCGATCCGGAACTTTCCCCCCGAAGTGATCCGTAAGGCACTCGATCGCGTCCGCCGGACCCGGTCTCTACGGAAGAACCGCACGGCGCTCTTCCGCTACCTCCTCACCAAGCTTTCCTAATACTGGCGCCTATGTCCTCCTCGCAACCCATCACCCTCACCCTCGACCGCCGCATCCTCGAGCATCCGCGGGCCTATCACCTGCGACGCATGCGCGCTGGACTCTGGCTCTACCTCGACCTCTTGGCCCGGCGCCCGGCCGGCGCTGAGACGTTCGAGGTTGAGCCCGCGGCGATCGGGCGGGAAATGGGATTGCCGGAAGGGACTGTCCGTTCCTGGCTCGGACACCTCCGAAAGTCCGGGTACCTCGATGCCGTGCGGCTCAACGGCAAGGTCCAGGTGACCATGAAGAAAGGCCTGGCCCCTGAGGCCGCACCTGAACCGACGGCGATGTCAACGCCGCCGTCTACACGATTCTTCACAGTAGCCAAGCTCCAGAGAGCGCTTGGGGAACCAGGCAACAACGAAGCCCTCGAGGCGGCACTCGGCCTCTACTCCGATGCGATCGTGCGACGCGCACTCGCCGGAACGCTCGCGGTGCCTGAGACCCAGATCCGCCGGTCCCGAACCGCACTCTTCATCTACTTACTCAAACGCCATGCGAAAGAATCCTGACACCATCCTCGCGCTCGATCCCGGACTTCGTGATCTCGGGTACGCCGTCCTGCACGGTCGCCGGCTTGTGACCGGCGGAGTGCTTGGCCTGCGGCGCGTACCTAAAAATGAACGGCTCGCCACCGCACGTAAGAACGTACGCACTTGGCTGCGGACGCACCGGCCCGACATCGTAGTGGTCGAGAAGACCTACCGTCATCCGGTGCCGTGGCTCAACCAGCTGCATCAACTCTCTCGTTCCGCGCGGAACCTCGCCACTCGCCAGCACGCCGCGTTCGCGATGTACTCGCCGCAGCGCGTACGGGCAACGGTCGCCGGGAACGGGAAAGCCAAGAAGCCCGAGGTCGCCATCGCTGTCGCTCACCGCTTTCCCTCCCTCCGCGTCTATCTCACACAGGATCGCCGCTGGAAGGAGCGTTATTGGCAGAACATGTTCGATGCGATCGCGCTGGCGCTTCATCACCAGACGACACAACCGCCCTCCCGCAGTCGGTCCTCCGACTGAATCTGGCGCCTCCGCCTTGCCGAGCGCCACTGCCTCGAAAGGGGTCCGCAAGGGACCTCCGACGAGCAGATCTCGGGAGGGCACCCTACTCTATATATCTAGCGTTCCTCAGCCATGTCTCAACCCACAATCCTAGGAATCGACCCTGGAACCCGCGAAATGGGTCTCGCCGTCCTGCGCGGGCGGGACCTCCGCTACTTTGGAGTGCGGACGCTTCGCAACGGGACCCGGCCCTATGACGTCATCGGGCAAGCGCGGCGGATCGTGCTCGCCGCGATCGAGCGATACTCGCCACAGGTCGTGGCGATCGAAGAGCCGTTGATGCTGCCGACGAAGCGCGCGGCGCTGATGTCGGTGATTGCTGAGGAGATGGGGAAGCGTGCGGCGGAGCTTGGGCTCGAGGTTCTTGAGCTGGATCCCAGCCGGATCCGTCAGGTGGTTGTTGGTAATCCGGGCGCGACGAAGATCGAGGTCGCTGAGGCGCTTGTTCGCGGCGGATTTGAGCAACTCAAGCCGCTCATCCCACGCCGTCCCGCCCGGGCTGCACTCGGGCTGCGGCCGAAGGACAAGTACTGGCTGCACATGTTTGATGCACTGGCGCTTGCCTTGGCCGCACAAGCGCGATAGTCAGGTTGTGGGGCCAACGATCTTCCCAAAGGCGGCGGCCCACCGCTGGAGGTGCGCAACCCCGTCTAGCCCGACGACTTCCTCATATTCATCATATCCGGACTGGAGTTCGCGCACGATCGAGTCCTCATCAGCGTGTGCAGACATTTGGAACTCCATCTTCTTCCGCTGCAAGTAATGCTTGAGGCAGAGTTCCTTGGTTGCCGTGGTTGGGAACTCGATTGGGACTACCCCTGCCCCGCGCTTGACTTGCTTCAACTCCGACTTGCCAAACTCGACAAATCGCGCGGCTTCTCCTTGAAGTGTCTGCCTGCAAACCTCGCAGCCGCACACAGACTCATGAAAGCGTGCAGCTGACTCGAGGTACTTCTTAGCGCGAAAGTAGCGCAAGGCATCGCGGTACTTGACTCGTGCATGGAGCCGCGGCACGTAGTATCTGGCGATCGGAATGCCGCCGCCGACGGGAATGACCGGCCGACTCTCACCGAACTCCGGGCCGTGCGTCACTCCGCTAAGAGCGGAATCGCCGAGTGCGCCAGCCATCAGAATTGAGAAGTAGCCCCCATGAAGATTGGTCACTTGCTTCTTTCCGCCCGAGCGGAGGTCCCGTGCCATGGCTACTAGTGCCTTAAGCTCAGCAATGCCGGCCTCATGTTCATCGAAGTCGTCAACCCACAGTAGATAGCCGGATACATCAAGGCTTCCCAAAGCTGAAACAACTCCTGCCCGTGCTCGAGGATCGAGTAGTACGCCCTGTCCGACGACGACGGCAGCGTAGACAGGTATGCCCGATGCGACCTTCAGGGCAAATTCCACAGATCTCCGAGCCACCGGGCTCCATGCGTCGACCGTCGTCTCTGTCATGTAAAAATACGGAGCCACGACTGCCTTCGGCCTGAGAGCCGCGAGAGGCTTGTCGACGTATTTCCTGGCGGGGCTCTTCGCCATAACATCCGCAAGCTGACAGCGCTGAAACTCAACGCATTGCGATACGAACGCGGACAGGACGCCGTCATCTGCTAGGTCTTTGGGGCGTAGCGGGCGGCTTCCCGCCAACCCTGCTATCGGCTCGCCATAGGCGGTGGCGAGTTTGCTGATAGAGGACTTAGCCTCTCCCGAGTCATTCTGGATGTGCACAGGGTCGTGCTGAAAGGCATGAGTGAGCGGATCGATGATGTAGGGAAGGTCGGCTGTCTTCTCAAGAAGGAAAGCGGCCAGCCCCGTCGGCGCATGGGCAGCCATATTCCCGTTGATGACGGCGATAGAGTACGTAGTGCGGTCAGGGTAGATAAAGTAGCGCTGTTCCGCAAACGTGCTGAACATCATCCAGTGCTCAATCGCCATGAGCGATAACTCGTGCCTGCCGCGCCCATTCCGTTCGCTGCGGCAACCAGACGGCTCGATTCACACGAGGTCGAAGCGCCCAATGGAAACGGTCTCTCGAGGACTCATAAATCAGAACTCCGTAACCTCTAGCCGCTGCGGTCTCATTCAGACGTTCCGATTCCTGCCCCCGAGCAATCGCGATGCAAATATAATCAGCGACGTGCTCATGGGCCTGGCACTGGCGCATCGCCCGATCCCACCGGCTCAATTTTGCCTCTATGAAGGTTACCCAGCGGCCACGGGTGGCGACAATGTCCGCCAGCTGCCCCATGTTTGGAACCTCTCTTCTCACACGATAACCCTCAGCCTGTAGGAACCTCGCCAATCGATCAACGAGCTGAATCTCGGTCATACCCTCAGAGCCATCCATCTCAGGTCGTGTGCTCATAGCGCTCAAGCGCATCGGCGAGATTTCGAAGCACAATCACGGCTGCAAGCTGAGCTAGAATGAGGACCAAAGCAACCAGTCCGACATACGGTCTTGCACGCTCCACGATGAGTGAAACAAGCATCCCCATGAGCCCAAAGGCGGCAGTGGCGAATAGAAATGTATATAGGGCCTTCACTCTTTCGTGAATCTGGTCGAGTGCCCGAAACACCGCCATTACTCGGAAGGTGTCCGCGGTGTGACTGGTGAGCATCTCACGATAAGTGGTTGCCTGATCCAATCCAACGAGCTGCGCCGGAATCTGTCGGAGCGCACGGTCGAGAGACGTGGCGCAGTGCTCAATGAATCGCTGCTTTTGGAGACCGATTCGCCTTCGGGATTCCTCCTGAGGGATGAGCCATAGCTTGAAGTGGGCTAGGCCCCCGCCCACAACGATTGAGACGAGCGAAGCGTAGATGGCAGCGTCGCCTAGCCTGTCAAGAAGCGTCTGCAAGGGGGCGGCCAAGGACCGAATTCAGAATCTGCGAACGATCTGTCTGGTTCGGATAGGTCTCATAGACGTACCGAAGGAGGGCCCTCAACGGCGCCGCACAGAGTCGCGCCTTGAACTGCTTCAGGAAGCGTTGCTGAGAATCAGAGAGTGACCGATACAGCTCTTCAGTAAACTGCTCACCCATGGGAGTAAGTTGGAAGACCTCTTCAACGTAGGGTGCAACTTCCTCATCGAGAGACTGTCCCCCAGAGGTCTTAAACCATTCCTCCCACTCGGCGGCGGATTCGGGAAGCGCTTCCTCTTGGGCCGGTTCTGCCTCGATGAACCCACGCAGAACGAAGAACGTGAGGTCATCGTAGACCTCGGTAGAAAACGGGCCAAAGCTCCATGGGAAAAAGCTATAGAAGTTCTCATCTGTAATCTCGGTTCCGTGCTTGAATTCCTTGAGAGCCTCATTCTTGAACAGGAAGAGCATCTTCACGAGCCGTGTTCGGCCCACGACTGGCTCGTTGACCGAATCGGTCTGGCCCGGCGAGTAGAGCAGTAGAAGTAGCACGTCCTTCCGATCATTTATCTTTGCGCGCGCCATGGCCGTCCTTCCGTAGCCCACGTGACCGATGGAAGCTGCGCGAAAGGGCCAAAATCATCGCACCCTCGCGCTAGGCACTGCTCAGTGCCTCGTGCGCGAGCCTACAGCCTTTCCCCAAGGGGCACAAGAAGTTCCGCCTCCGCCTCCCTACATGCAAGAGCTAGGTGCCGCTACGCTTGAGTCGCCTTCTGTCTGTCCTGCGTTTCGTTGCCTCCCGCCCTTTGACAAGGAGTCCGCCATGGCAGAACCCCTGTTCCGCACGGTCGACGTCAAGGACCGCCACGGCCGGGTAACCGGCACCAAGGAAGTAGCCCTCTACAAGGGTCTGCTCGCGAAAGCCCACGAAGAAGGCCTCTCGAGCATCCGCACCCGTCAGCTCCAGTTCGCCACGGACGATAACGCCCGGACGGCCATTTCGAAGGCCCGGGTCATTACGTCCAAGGGCACGTTCGAGGGAATCGGCGATGCCAGTCCCGAGAACGTCCCGCCCCACATCCTCCCGCACCTGAACCGCATGGCAGAGACCCGCGCCAAGGCCCGCGCCCTCCGGGACGCCGTGAATATCGGCGTCGTCTCCTTCGAGGAGTTGGACGGTGCGAGCGAAGCCGCAGGACCCTCTGACCTCGGATCGGGTGCACCGTCCGATAACGGCGCCGCGGGCCGTCCCAAGACGCCCAAGGCTTCACCAAGTGAATCAAGATCCGGTAACGGTCACGATCCGCTCATGACCGAGAGTCAGCGCCGCTATCTGTTCCGCATTCTCGCCGGCTGGGGCTATTCGGGAGAGCCAGCTATGGAATACCTCAAGGACCACCTCGGGGTCGACTCCATCTCGGGCCTGACCAAGTTCGCCGCCACGAAGCTCATCGATCGCTTGCTCCAGACCGCCCCGTCGGAGATTCCCCGTGGAGACAATCAGCGTTAGCCAAGTTCAGACCTACCTGCTTTGTCCCCTGAAGTACCGCTTCCAGTACATCGACAAGATCGCACGCCCCTGGCGCGCTGCGGCCCTGGCATTCGGCGCTTCGGTCCACTCGGCAATCGAGTGGTTCCACCGCGAGCGCTTGGCCGGGAGATCACCTCTTCCCGAGGCCGCCGTCTCGATCTTCAACGCCGATTGGTTCGCACAGAACCTCGAGCCCCTGGTCTTCGGTGACCGGGACTCCAAGGAGGATCTGACCGCGAAGGGAGCTGAGCTTGTCCGACTGTACGTCGGGCAGACAAAGACCGCAGTGGCCGTCGAGGAATCGTTCGAACTCGAGCTCGCCGATCCCAAAACCGGAGAGCTCCTGGACGTGAACCTCCGCGGTCGCATTGATCTTCTGGAGGAGGGGGAGACCTTGGTCGACATCAAGACAGCAGGACGGAGCTTCGAGAGTCGGGGCTTGGAGCGACACCTGCAATTGTCTACGTACGCCTTGGCCTACCTCCTCCTCCGTCATCGCATCCCCAACCTTCGTCTCGACGTTCTGATCAAGACGAAGCAGCCGCGCGTCGAGCGCATGGAAACAGCCCGGACCGTCGAGGACCTGGCATGGACGGCCCATCTGATCCAACGAGTCGCTGGCTCCATCGCGTCCGGGCACTTCTACCCGAACCCCGGCTGGATCTGCGGTGAGTGCGAGTACTTCGCCCACTGCCAATCCTGGCGCGGGGCATAGCTCCTTCACATCGCACCTTTCTACCCTCGGGGCTCCTGGTTTCGACCTGGAGCCCCTTCTTTTTCCCGAAGGGAGGCAGCACAGTGTTCGTCTTTGACAAACCGCAGAACCCGAAGCCCGTTGAGCAAAGCCCGGACGTACTCCGTGAAGCCGCGGAGCGGCTCGGTGAGCTGGGGCCAGGCGTGCTTTCGGATGTCGAGCTCGTGGCAATCGTGATTGGCTCGGGCGAGGCATCGGCGCGCCTTTGTGCCAACGTAAACCTTCGCCGTCTTCACAACACTCCGACTGAGGAACTGACAGCAGTTCAGGGCGTTGGCCCGGAGCGCGCACGAAAGCTCCTTGCCGCTGCCGAGATCGGTCGGCGTCTATGGACCGAACCGAGCGAAGCCCCGCTCGTCCGCGGGCCCGAGACTGTCTTCGACCTCTGCCGGGATATCCGCACGGCCAACCGCGAGCACTTCGTGTCCTTCTACCTCAACAGTCGGAACATGGTCCTTCGTCGGGAGATCATCTCGATCGGAAGCCTCAATGCCTCGATCGTCCATCCGCGGGAGGTATTCCAGCCAGCGATCGCCATCTCGGCTGCCTCGCTGATTCTTGCCCATAACCATCCCTCGGGCGATCCGACGCCCAGCGAAGAGGACCTCGCCATCACCCGGAGGCTCCTCGAGGCTGGAAGGATCATCGGCATCGATGTTCTCGATCACGTCGTCGTCGCCCGGGATGCATACGCGTCCTTCAAGGAGCGGAAGCTCCTGCATGCCTGAGGAGGTTTACGAATGGGATACACGGTGGATCTTCAGAGCGATTGGCTCTGGTGCAAGTCCGAGGAGGACGCGCGAGCTGCGCAAGCCCTCATCAACGGGAACGATTCATTCAGCTACTGGCTTCAGGTCGAACCCGAGCAGAACGGCGACGGCTGGTGTCTGTGCGTCACCCACTTCCAGGGGGACCACTGGCATAACGACGAGGCCGAAGGGATCTGGAGCGCGATAGCGCCACACATGGCGGACGACGCCTCAATCGAGTTCCAAGGCGAGGAACTCGAACGCTGGAGAATTCGGTGGAGGAACGGCCGGTGCTTTGAGGACCGGGTCAAGGAAGTGCTCTGGATCGAGGCAGACGAGATAAACGTCCCGAACTCAGAGGAGAGCCGCACATGAACAATCTCATGCTTCACCGCAGTGGCTGGGAAGCCACCAAGGCCGACCTGGCATCGATACCCGTCCCTGATGCCACCGCAAGCTACCATCCCGTTCCTTACAGCCGGTTCGTCGAAGAGGTCGAGCTGCACGTTCCGCGGTTCGGGCTCCACGTCCAGTCTTCGTCCTTCGCCCTCGCGAGGGATGGGAGTCAGATGTTCGGGGTCCTGACCTGCACGAACGGACATAACGCTGGCGACTATGCCCTCGCCGTCGGGCTCAGGAACTCATACGACCGGTCGCTCTCCGTAGGGCTCGTGGCCGGCACCCGCGTCTTCTGCTGCGACAATCTCGCGTTCACCGGGGAAGTCGCTATGGCCCGCAGGCACACGCCCAACGTGTTTCGAGACTTGCCGGACCTGATATACCGAATGCTCTCGCAGGTGACGGTCCTGAAAGCTCGGACGGACGAGGAGATCGCGGGGATGAAGGTCCTACCGATGCCACCCGAGCGAGCGCACCATGTCATGGTCACTGCGATTCGGTCGGGCATCACACCGGCATCCCGGCTTCCGAAGATCCTCGACGCTTGGGACGAGCCGAAGCATCAGGAATTCGAGCCGCGAACTGCCTGGTCCCTCTTCAATGCTTTCACCGAAGTTCTGAAAGGCGGACCACCGCGGCAACAAATGGAAGGGTCACTCAGCCTTACATCGCTCTTTCGGAGGGAACTCTCTCTCAAGTAGTTCTTTCGCGGGGCCGCCTGGAATGGTGGCCTCTTTTTTTTTGGTCAGTGACCTAGGTCGTCAGGGCGGGATGGCGCTTTGAGACCACGCATGATACGTTCCTGAGACGCTCGCACCGTATCCTACACAGCGTATGATCTATGGGTTCGGGGCAGTCCCACGTGTCCGGACAAAGGCGCAGAGAGGTCTGCGACGAACGACTCAATTGACCAGACTCGGAACCGCAGCGCATTCTGCTGCACCGAACCATCTACTGCTCGTTAGGCGTCAAGCGGCGGAATAGGCTGCAACGACTTTATGACTCGGAGATTCAGATGACACTTCCCGATGGCGTTACAGCTCCCGCGAGGGCGGAGATTGGCAATGCGATAGGCCGAATGACGAAGGCCGCTTCGGGCGCGGCGTACCGCGCGGACATGAAGGCGAATCACCTCCTCGTCGGCAATGCGCTCGACTCTCATCGAATCTTTATTTCCACCTTCATCCAGCACTCAACATACGCGCATTTTGCGGTTGGCGATTTGCTGGCTGGGGGTCTCGGCGTCCTTTCGAAGACCGATGACTGGACGCGTGTACGCGAGAAGGCGCTTCCGATCTACTTCGGCCAGGGATTCAAGGACTTCACCTTCGACTACTACGCCGCGACGCAATGCCTGGCGACGCCGTCAGGCCCCACCGTCGACATCTTCAGGGGCATTCGACGAGACACCGCACAATTACTGTTTGACGATCTTGCAAGGCCAGGTCTACCGGCGCATCTGTTCGTGGAAGTCTTGTCCTCATGGTCAGATCAGATCGGTCTCGCCGAAAGATTCGCCGCCAGAACCGGCGGCGCCGTCGTGCGATTGCAGTTGCCGGTGGAGATGGTATTCGCGCACTGGCAGCACGATGACTTGATGGAGGTCATCTTACGAAGGCAGTGCAAGCAGCACCTTAACAGTAACCCAGACGTGGTCGGCGGCGAGATCGTCTTGTGGTGCCCGCTTCGATGCATCAAGGTCACTCAACAAGATATTGAAGCCGATTTCACCCAGGTGGCCCCCAAAGGCTCACTCTGATGAGCCGGTGAGTGGCTCTTAGCCGTTTTGGCATTTGGAGGGTTCGATGGAGCCGCATACGTACGAGAACTGGCTGCACGATCTGGTGAATGGCGCGGGCGTTCGCGACTCGGCCTCAGAATCCCCAGAAGATTGGATTCGGTCAACCCTTCAAGGACATCTGACCGAACTAGAGGATCCGAGCGAAAAAGAGCGCGAGGGGCTCCACGCACCCTCTCGAATCTCCGAGCAACCGTGAACATTGGTTACAGAAGTGACACATAAGATGGCATGCAGTCGACAGCGCGCGGGCACACTGATGTCGTGACGCTGACCCTCTCCCCAGCTCGCGGAGATGCGCTTCAATTCCACTGCCGGTACCTAGGCTACGTACGCCAGCCCAGACCCAGAGCAAGGGCCGGGGTACGAGCCCTTCGAGTCAGAAGGGATTACGCGCCGCTATAGCGAGAGCTGCTACTTAACCACCGTCTAACGGACTGACCCAATGTCGCCAACCCCGAGCCTCTTCGAGATTCGAACCACCTACGAGAACTTCGAGGGCCGGTGTCCTCATTGCGGGTTCTGGAACATCTTCAACAGGGTCAGCGACCTGAAGTTCACCAGGCCGATAGCTGGTCGAGAAATGGCCTGTCTGAATGCGGCATGTCGAAAGCCAGTCTGGCTCACGAACGACCGCATTGATCCCGCCTTCGAACTGCTTCTGACGGAGAGCGAGGAGTTCTGGCACCAGAAGCGCTACATGCTCTGTGTCCTGACGGCGGCCCAAGCCTACGAAGTGTTCTTCGTGGCGGTCGTGTACACGTGGCTCCTGTATCGTCCCTTCCCGAACCAAAGGGACCTGAAACTATTCAATGAGCTTTCTAAGCTACTCTACAGCAAGATCCGAAAGTATCCATACCTCCATATGCGGAACGTGCTCTTTCAGGCTGTGCTGGAAGAGATGAAGCCGCAGACTCTGGATGAGGCCCACACCCTCATTGACGCGCTTCCTGACAAGTCGCCCGGGGTCAAACGCGAAGAAATCGTCAGTCGAGTCAGAGGCCGCTTGCGGGAGGATCTGGTGCGGCTCTTTGACAGCAAGGTGAACGAAACGCGCAACTTAGTCATTCATATGCATGCGTACCGGCCATCCAGGATGGCCGCAGCTCGCGTGCTCGTTGAGGCTAAGAAAACAATCAATCGGCTAAAGCACGACCTCGGGCCGGACCTTGAGTTCGAGGATTATGCGAACGCGCCGCCGGATGCAGGGTACGGGGGTCCATAGGCCGACGAGCCATATCTTCGGCGAGGTCGTCGGCATGCTCGTCATGTGTTGACTCCCTAATCCGGGTCAGGCTAATATACACAGGTTCTTGAGTGCACCCTTTAGCAGAAGTGCGCACTCGAATCCCTGCGGTAGCCAAGCCCCCCACGTTTCAGCCTCCTAGTCGCACGTCGCCCGCACCAATATCGTAGCCGCGTCCGCGGCCATCCCGGGAACGTCCTTGCGGCTAGCCAAAATCAGCCCGACTGCGCCTTCCTGCTAAAGAGCGCAGTCGTCTCACCTCTAACCCCTCCCTCGTGCAGCTCCCCAGTGAGCCACCGAAATACCTTCGTCAGGAGGAGGTACGAAGATTCTTCGGCGCGATCACCGATCCCCGCGACCGCCTGATCTTCCTCCTGGCTTACCTCTACGGCCTGCGTGTCGGGGAGGTGAGCCTACTTCGCCGGGGCGATGTGGACTTGGAGAGATCGCGGATCGTCGTGCGGCGCCTCAAGAACGGCAACTGGACGGAGCGGCCCCTCTTCTCCTCGGTGAGGCATCCACTCCGTGACCACCTTCAGGAGAGCTCGGGAGAGGAGGACGCTCCACTCTTCCCGGGCCGGCGCGGCCCGCTCCGGAAGCGCCAGATCCAGTCCTTGTTCGCGCGGTATCGGGAGGCGGCGGGACTTCCGCGGCGGTTGACGTGCCACGCCCTCCGGCACGCGATCGCGACCCATCTCCTCGATGCCGGCTGTTCGCTTGAGTTCGTGCAGGACCATCTCGGACACCGGAGCATCCGCTCGACCTCGATCTACGCCCGGATCACCGACCACCATCGGCTCGCGCTCTTTCAGAAGCTCGAACGCTCGCCGTGGATAGTTCAGCCCCATCATGGAGCGAAGGGGCGCTCGTCATCGAACACGCCAGAGATTGGCCGGCGCTGAACAAAAGCCGCCTCGGAGGAGAATCGCCAATGCGAAGAGTTCGTGGAGCCGCCATCTCGGTGCTGCTGGTCCTGAACTTCCTTAGTCTTAGTTGTTCGAAGAAATCGACGCCGCCGACGGCACCGCCACCGCCTGACCCAAGTTGTAGCCTGAGCGCGACGACGCTGGCCTTCGGTACGGTGACGATCGGGTCGAGCGCCGACCGGACGTTTACGGTCACGAACACCGGTGGTGGCAATTTAGGCGGCACGGTGACCGAGTCGAGTTCCGAGTTTGCGATCATCGGAACCGCCGCCTACAGCCTCGGTGCCGGTCAGGTGTTCACGGGCACCTTGAGGTTCTCGCCGACGAGCCCGGGCGCGAAGACCCTCACCTTGGCGACTGGCTCGACGCTCTGCGGTTCGGTCACGGCGACGGGGACGGGGCAGCTCGCGACCCCGCTCTGCTATGTCTCGCCGACCGCGATCAGCTTCGGCACGGTCGACTACGCGGCCTCGAGCTACCGGAACTTTGCGATCAGCAACAACGGCGGGGGAACACTCACCGGCTCGATGGGCGGGCTCACGACCGACTTCGACATCGTCGACGCCAATGACATAGCCATCCCCTCCCCAACCTTCACGTTGGGACCGGGCCAAGTCCAGAACTTCCAGGCCCGCTTCCACCCGACGACCGGCGGCGCGCAAGCCTGCACACTCAAAGTCGATCCGCCGTCATGCTCACCTATCATCCTCTCCGGCACCGGCAACCTCTACCTCTCCGGCCAATGCGGCGGCACACCTACCAGCCCCGACACTCTCGATTTCGGTGAGGTCTCGCTGGGGCAGACGGTCGAGCGGACGGTAATGATCAGGAATGCCTCGTCGACCGACGCGAGCGCTGGGGGAGCCGGTGAAGTGTGTCCCGATTTCTCGGCCGCTTTTGGGACAAGCCTGCCCCCGGGCGTCACGGCACCCCGGTCGGTGTTCTTCACGCCCACCCGGGTTGGCCTCCAGTACTGCGCCGTGCAGTTTTACTGCGAAATGCTGGGGTCGCAACGGCCCGGACCTAACTATTATCTCATCTGCCGCGGCCTCGGTGTAGGTGGGACCCCTGTTTGTCAGGTCTCGCCC
>Ga0137409_10001482_pt1 | contig 25453 bp, 24 predicted proteins | sample CZODoug1_16funga_FD_122059 | JGI IMG/M metagenome (GOLD analysis project Ga0137409, IMG submission 122059) | Vadose zone soil fungal communities from Angelo Coast Range Reserve, California, USA - CZODoug1_16fungal (Hybrid Assembly) | ecosystem: Environmental > Terrestrial > Soil > Vadose zone...
CTACGTCAATACGGACAGCACTGGCAAAGGCTGGTTCAACGCGTCGGGTTCGCACACGCTCGAAAGGTTCGTCAACGACGTCGCGCGCTCCGTCAACGATCCCAAAGGCAAAGGCTCGATTCTGGACGCGTCGCGCTCACGCAGAAGCGACCAGGGGCGGGACGACGTCGAGAGACGCGACATGCGAATCGGGGCGCTGGGTTCGGGGTCGGATTACACAGCCTTCCTCGATCACCTCGGCATAGCTTCACTCAATTTCAGCTTCGGGGGTGAGGGCGGCGGCGGAATCTACCATTCGGTCTACGACTCATTCGCCTGGTACACGCGGTTTTCAGACACTACGTTTGAATACAGCCTCACGCTGGCGCAAGCGGCGGGCGTGGTGGTGATGCGCCTCGCCGACGCGCGCATTCTGCCCTTCGAGTTCACGAACTTCGCCGAAACGGTCGGCGGTTACGTCGACGAAATCGCGAAACTGCCCAAGCAGCCCGGGCAGGAAGTTGACGTGGCGCCGTTGCGCAAATCCACCACGCGGCTCAAACAGGCGGCGGATGAATACGACCGCGCGCTCCGCTCCGTCACTAATACCGGCGCCATTCCGGCGGACGCGCAGGCCTTGAACGCGCTGCTCTATCAGTCCGAGCGGAAGCTTCTGTCGGAAGCGGGATTGCCCCGCCGCGAATGGTTCAAGCATCAGATCTACGCCCCGGGCTTTTACACCGGCTACGGAGTGAAGACACTGCCCGGCGCGCGCGAGGCGATTGAACAGAAGAACTGGGCCGAAGCCGCTGAACAGGTCAAAATCATCAGCCGTACTCTCGATGCGATGTCTTCACAGATCGAAGCCGCGGCGCGCAAACTGCGCGGGCAATAGAATGATCCCATGCCGCGGAGCGGCTTTTGAGCCTAGCCCGGCGTTTTAACGCCGGGCTAGGCTCAAAAGCCGCTCCGCGGCATGGAAATTGAATTTGAAAATTCCCGATAAAGTGAGCGAACCGTATGTTGTTCTCAATTTCTATTTGCCAGGGATTCCAATCATTTGAGGCGCTAGGCCGTCTAACGCCCCACATTACCGTGCCGAGTAGTTTGCAGCTACGGCGCACGTGGCGAGCTGGACATCATTCGTGTTCTGTTTCGCCACGTTCAAGCTGTTCAAGGTAGCATTTCAGATTGTCGGCTATCTTGTCGAACACTCGTGGCAAGTACGTCGAGAGCTCTTCCATGTCGGGATTCTCGTGCAACGGACCTCCGTGATACTTCCGCATGTATGAGAGAACATCTTGCTTCTCTGCTTCCGACAATCTCTGAAACGGATCCTGCGCTAGATGATTATGGAAATCCGACAGGTGGACGAAGGCGCACCCAAACCGATAAACAGACTGCGTCCAGCCTTGTAGATGCTGGGCAAGATCAATCATCTCGCGGTCAGTTACATCACGGTATTTCCCCTTGGGAGTTGGAACTTTCCACTTTTCGCCCCGTAGCGTGGATTCGATCAACCGTTGGCGTTCAGTCAGGTCAGCTATCTGAAGTAGATAAATCACCCGAATCATTGAATCCAATTCCTGCCGGAGAATTGAGAACGCAGGACTCAACACAACATGCGGGATGGAGAAGCAGTGCATAGCTCGACGGTTCTCGTCAGACCGATTACGGATCATAGTGCAGAAGGTGTATGTGTAGGTATCCATCTTGTGCTGCCCAACTCACTGTTAACCGGCATCGGCTCATTGCTGGCCCTGCCCCCATTTCAGCAGCGCCTCAGCGAGCGGCGCGGGCGATTCGAGGCCGATCACATGGCCCGTGTCAGGAATTCTGACGACCTCCGCGTTCGCTATCTTCTCGCGGAAGAGGTCGGCGTAGATCGGCGAGATGAGGCGATCATGCTCTCCCCAAACGATCAGCGTCGGCGCTTCGATCCGCCGGAGCCTGCGCTCTAAGCCGTTCTCTGGAATCGGGAAGAGGAACTTCGCCACGGTTCGGAATCCGCGCGACATCGCAAGCAGTATCTCGACCTGCTCCTGGGTGCGGTCGTCTTTATCGTTGAAGAGCATGGTCACCATCATCATCCGCTGCGCCGCAAAGCACGACTGGTTGTGAAAGAGATAGGGGATAAGCTCGCCCGGCATCATTCCGAAAATGTCAGCGACCGGCGCCTCGTCGCGCCACAATCCGACCGGCGCGAGCAACGCCAATCGCCCGACCTCTTTCGGTCGCAGCGCGGCCATCTCGGCGGCCATCCACCCGCCGAACGATTCGCCGACGACGTATGGCCGTTCGAGACCCAAGGCCTCGATCAGGTCGAAGCCGTGCATGAAAAGGTCGAATTGATCTTCCAGACATTCCAGGCCGGTTGAGGCGCCGAAGCCGGGCAGGAGCGGCGCGTAGACGTGATACTTGCTAGACAGCAGCGGCAAGACGCCTTCCCAAGCCACAATGCCGCCCGCGCCATGCAGAAACAACAGCGGCGCGCCTTCTCCCGCTTCGAGAACTTCGACGGCCGGACGGCCATCGCCTAAATTGAGCGTTCTGGATTGCGGTGTAGTCATAACGGCTCCTCCATTGGACGTTCGGCCCGCGATTGAACTGCGGCGTTGTGGCTGCCGGGTTTCTCGCGCTTGCCTTCGGGCAAGGCTTTCGGCCACCAGTGGTCTTCCCACTCGCTCCAGATCGGCCGCAGGTGTGGAATCACCTTGGTGGCGAACAGGTAAGTCGAGCGGTTCGTCAATTCCATCGGCGCCGAGCCGATGTGCATTCCCAGACCGAGATGGCCGCAGCGCAGGCTCCGCGCCAACTCTTCACACCTCTGGCGCACGGTCGCGGGCGAACCGGCGATGATGTAACCGCCTTCGACCAGTTCCTTCCAGCTCTTGTTCATGCCCATATTCAACGAGATGTTGCCCGCTTGCGCGACAATGCCCGCGCGGATCGAAGCCTCCGTCATGTACCCGGGCGGGGCGGTCATCCCTGGATAAAGGTGCAGGCATCGGTTGAAGAAGTAATCGACGTGCGGCCACCATTCGCGCTCGCAGGCTTCGTCGGTGTCGCTGACGCAGATTTGCTGGAAGAAAGTGCAACTGTAAGGGTTCGGTTCACAGCCTCGCGCCGCCATTCGCTCCCAGTAACCGTCGAGCATCTTCTGCGCGCGCTTGTGACCGCTGAAGGAGAGATTGCTGTAGTTGTAGCCGCGCTCGGCGCAGAAATCCCAGGTCTCGATCGAGGCCTGGCCGGGAACCCAGATCGGCGGACGCGGCTTCTGGATGGGCTGCGGCCAGACGTTGACGTAGCGCAGCTTGGTGTATTTGCCGTTCCAGGCAAACGGTTCGCGCGCGGACCACGCCTTGATGATCAGGTCGTGCGCCTCGCGGTATTTGTCGCGAAGCGTCACCGGGTTCTGCCCGTAACAGTAGTTAGTGTCCATCGGCGTGCCTACGGGAAAGCCCGCGATCAGCCGCCCGCCGGAGATCACGTCGAGCATCGCGAACTCTTCGGCGACGCGCGTCGGCGGATTGTAGAGCGCAATCGAATTGCCGAGCACCAAAATCATCGCTTTCGATGTGCGACGCGCGAGCGCCGCCGCCATCAGGTTCGGTGACGGCATCATCCCGTAGCCGTTCTGATGATGTTCGTTGACGCCCACGGCGTCGAAGCCCATCTGATCGGCGTATTCGAGCATGTCTAGATATTCGTTGTAGAGCGTGTGGCCGCGCTCGGGGTCGTAGAGCGAGTTGGGCAGATCGACCCAGACGCCGTGATACCGCTCGCGGAAATCGTCCGGCAGCCAGCGATACGGCATGAGGTGGAACCAGTTGACCTTCATTACAAGCTCCTTCGAAGCGCCACTGTTGAAGAAAGAAAGGTCGCGGCGCGGTTGTTGGTTTATTGGCGATAATGATTGATTAGCGGCGCAAATTATCTTCTCGCGGATGTTCAAAGGCAATGGCGTGGTTGCTATAATCACAGTGATCAGTACAAAAGGAGGTGGTCAAGATGGAGATTGCGCCTAATATTTCCGTGGATCCTCAAATACATCACGGCGCGCCTGTTATTACTGGAACACGCATGCCAGTCTCAATTATCGTCGGCGCTCTGGCGGGCGGAATGAACAAAGAAGAGGTCAGCCGAGAGTACGCTATCACGATAGAGCAAATCGAAGCCGCGTTGTCATTCGCGGCCGAATTGGTGGCCAAAATTCAAGCAGTGCCGCTCGCTGGTGATTGAGTGATGAATCTACTGATCGATGAAAATATGCCACGCTCATTGGCTGGCGAGTTATCGACATTAGGTTTCAACGTGCAAGATGCGCGTGATATCGGCTTGCCGGGCCGCCCCGACGATGAGATATTGCGAATGGCAGCTACAATGGATGCCATCATCATCACTCGTGATCGTGGCTTCACGTACGAAAAGAACTGGCCGCTCGATTTCACCGCCGGCGTCATCTTTGTCAATCTGCCGGATGACACTCCAGCCTCGGTTATTAAGGCAAAGGTCACGAATTTATTGACACAACGCTTGCCGGAGTCGCTGTTAGGCGCTGTTACCTTTATCGAGCCACAGCGAGCGCTGTCCCACATCTTACGCCGTCGTCCGAAATCTTCTGAGGAGCGTTGATGGAAAAGACCAGATTGTCCTCGGCGCTGCAACGATTCAACGAGTTGTACGGCGACGGCGATTTGAGCGTGTTGCGCGCTCCGGCGAGGATCAACATTATCGGCGAACATGTTGATTACGTTCCGGGCGATTCGATGGCATCGCTATGTTTCGCGAGCCGCGAACACGCAATGTTGATGCTCTTTCGAGCGTCGGATGAAGGAGTGGTTCGCGGCGCTTCGACGCTCGAAAAATTTCCTCCGTTCAGTTTTGCGATTGATAAGGAATACCTGGAGACAAACCAGCCCTGGGAATCCATTGTCTTCAATCGTCCCGCGCCCGCGCCGCATTGGGTCAATTATGTCAAAGGGGCGGTCAGTTTTGCGCGCTGGAAGCATGGCCCGGGCGTCGCGCGCGGCTTCGACTTCCTGATCGAATCCTCGATCCCCCCCAACAGCGGCGCATCGTCGTCATCGGCGCTGATCACGCTTGCGGGCGCGGCGATTCGGGAGGCCAATCGGCTCAAGCTCGATCTCAAGGAATTGGCGCTCGATTCATCGCAGGCCGAATGGTTTATAGGAACGCGCGGCGGCGCGATGGATCACCTGGCGATCTGTCTGGCCACGCGCGGCAACGCCATTTATATCTCGCACTCGGATCAATACACTGAATCGATTCCTATGCCCGGCGCCGGCTATCGCTGGATCACCTTCTTTTCTCATGAGGCCGACAAGGGGAGCGAATTGATGTTGGAATACAACGAACGCGTGGCGGTTTCGCGCCTCATAATTCCGGCCTTGTTACAGGCCCCGAAGGCCGGCGACATGCCCGAAACAATGACGCTCGATGAGTTCGAGCGTCGCTACCCTCAGGCCTTCCGCGAATGCGAGCGCGAATTCCCCGACCTGGTCAGAGAGCGTCGCGCGCGCCCGCTCAAACTGTTCGACCGCTCGAAGCATCACGCGCAGGAATCTATCCGGGTGAAATTGATGGCCCGGCTGTTTTCTTCGGGTCATTTAAAGGACGATGATAGGATGCGCGAGATTGGCAATGCGCTCAACCAATCGCACGCCAGCCTGCGCGACTATTACGACGTCTCGACCCCGGAAGTAGAGAGTCTGGTCGAGATCATCACCGCCGATCCTCGGGTTTACGGCGCGCGACTGATGGGCGGCGGATTCGGCGGAAACGTCCTGGCGCTGACGACGGCTGAAAACACGCAGGCGCTGATCGATCGCGCGCAAAATGAATTCTACGCCCCCCGTGGGCGCGACGGACTCGGCGAAGGGTCAGTGATGGTTTCGACGCCGGGCAACGGGCTTGAGTTTCTCGATCAGTACCGCGAGCGGTAGCGAACGGCTGATTTTGCAATTAGACTGTTTATCAGATCAGTCTACGGGTTCATAGAACGCGGATGACGCGGATGACGCGGATTGAGGCTGATCTTTTTTGGTTTTATCCGCGATGATCCGCGTCATCCGCGTCATCCGCGTTCTATTGATGCTTTCTTTGCCACGAACACCAATTGCTGCCCCGTATACGCATCTGCGCTGGCGGATCGGCGTATTGCTCTTCGCTTCGACTGTTATCAATTACCTCGACCGTCAAACGCTTTCCAACCTCGCGCCTTATTTCAAACAGGATTATGGCTGGACTAACACTGATTACGCGAATCTGGTCATCGCGTTTCGCGTCGCCTATTCATTGGGCCAGACGCTTTGCGGCCGCCTGATGGACGCAATAGGCACGCGGCGCGGATTGACGATTTCTGTCGTCTGGTATTCGATGGTTTCGATCTTCACTGCGCTCGCGAACGGCTGGTATAGCTTCGCGGGGTTTCGCTTCCTGCTGGGCGCGGGCGAATCGGCGAACTGGCCCGGGGCGACGAAGGCCGTGTCGGAATGGTTCCCGAAACGCGAGCGCGGGTTGGCCACCGCGCTCTTCGACAGCGGCTCTTCGATCGGCGGCGCGATTGCGCCGTTCATCATCGTTCCTATCTATTTGCATTGGGGCTGGCGTCCGGCGTTCATCATTCCCGGCCTGTTAGGTTTTGTCTGGTTGATATTCTGGCGGCGGTTGTATCATCCGCCCGAAAGGCATCCGCGCGTGAGCGATGAAGAGCGCGAGATGATCCTGGAGGACAAACGCGAATCGGAACCTGAGAAGAGCGGCGCGCGCCCTCGCTGGCGCGACTTGCTGAAACTGCCGCAAACTTGGGGCACGATCGCCTCCAAAGCATTGACCGATCCGGTCTGGTTCTTCATCAGCGACTGGTTTCCGATCTACCTTGTCGCCAAAGGCATTAGATTGGAGAGCGGTCTTGTCGGCATATGGATTCCTTTCATCGGTTCTGATCTGGGAAATTTCTTCGGCGGCTGGGTGTCCGGACGTCTGATTAAGCGCGGCTGGTCACTGGGCGCGGCGCGAAAAGCGCTGGTAGTCTTTGGAGGCCTCGGCTTCACGATTTTGATCCTGACAGTCTTCACGACAAACCTGTTTGCTCTCGCCATGCTCTTCGGCGGCGCCGCTTTCGCCTACGCGGCTTTTTCGACGATCGCGAATGTGTTGCCGTCAGATTTGTACACGAGCGAATCGGTCGCGTCGGTCAGCGGAATGAGCGGAACCGCCGCCGGAATCGGCACAATCATTGCGTTCAAATCAATCGGGTACTTCTCGGATACGCGCGCGGCGCAGGCGGCAAGCGCGTTTGACTCGATTGTGATTGTCGCAAGTCTGGTCCCGTTGACCGCTATGATCCTGGTCTTGCTGCTTGTGCGCAACACGCGCGCGACCGAAGCCGGGTTGGTTCGGCGAATATGAAACCTTTGAAGATCGGTATTACAGGTGTTCGCGGCATTGTGGGCGAAACCTTCACTCCAGAACTGGCCATCGCCTTCGCGCAGGCGGTCGGGACTTACCTTGGCGGCGGGCGAATTCTGGTTTGCCGCGACACGCGCCCGTCAGGGCTGATGGTTCGTTCGGCGGTGATGGCCGGATTGATCGCCACTGGCTGCGAGGCGATTGATCTGGGCGTCTGTCCCACGCCGTCGATGCAGCTCGCGGTCAAGCGCCTCAACGCGGCGGGCGGCGTATCGATCACCGCCGGCCACAATCCGTCACAATGGAACGCCCTGAAATTCGTCCGCGGAGACGGGCTTTACCTGAACACGAGGCAGGCCGAAGAGCTCCTGGACATCTTTCATCAGGGCGAATTCGAAAAGGCGAAATGGAACGAAATCCAAACCCACATCGAAACACAGGATGCGGTCGAACGCCACATCGAAGTTTTAAAGGGCGCCTTTGACGTCGAAGCGATCCGGGCGCGCAAGCTGACCGTGGCGGTCGATTGCTGCAACGGCGCGTGCTCGGTGTTGAGTCCGCGGTGGCTCGCGGAACTGGGTTGCGCGGTTCTCGCCATCAACGACGACGTCGCGGCGCCGTTCCCTCATGACCCCGAGCCGAAGCGCGAGACGATGGCGCAGCTCAGCGCGATAGTCAAAGCCGGGCGCGCCGACATCGGCTTCGCCCACGACGCGGATGGCGAGCGCCTGGGCGTCGTCACGGAAACCGGCGAGCCGCTCTCCGAGGAGATGACGCTCGCGCTCGCGACCGACATTAAACTCAGCAAGACGCCGGGCGTGGTCGTCACCAATATCTCGACCACGCAAACCATCGAAAAGATCGCCGCGCGCCACGATTCGAACGTCATCCGTGTTCCGGTCGGCGCCGCTTACGTCTCCGAAGCGATCCTGGAGCATAACGCCGTGATCGGCGGCGAAGGCAACGGCGCGGTGGCGATTCCCGAAATCCACGCGGCCGCTGACAGCGCGGCGGCGATGGGATTGATCCTCGAACAGATGGCCAGGACCGGAAAACCGGTTTCTGAGCTTGTCGCGAATTTGCCGCGCTACGCGATGCTGAAACATTATGTGCAGATCGAACCGAATCTGCTCTACTCCGCCATTCAAAACGCCCGCGATGAGAGCGAACGCGCGGGCGCGGCGGAGATCGATTTGAGCGACGGCGTCAAACTCGCCTGGCCGGACGGCTGGGTTCACATTCGCGCATCGAACACGGAGTCAATGATTCGCATAATCGCGGAAGCGGAGAGTGAGGCGCGCGCCAGAGAGCTTTTGTATTGGGCCAAGGATCAGATCAGGAAGGGATAAAACGATGACTCCCCAACTGGAACGGCAGATCAGACTCAGCAGAATGCTCTCGATGGGATTTGTGTTTACGATCTGGCCGGCGGCGTGGGTGACTTCATGCGTTTCGGTTTTTATTGGAATCAGGGCGATGATTATCATCAGTGAATCCACAGAGCCGATGTCGGGGCGTGTTATGGCCTGGTGGTGTATCATCATCGGCGGCCTACAAAATTTGGCGGCGTTGTTGTATCTATTCCGGCACTCTTTGAAATTGATCTTATGCGCGCGATTCCAACTCTAAAAATCAGCATCTCCGGCGTTCGCGGCGTAATCGGCGATTCGCTCACGCCTGGGCTGCTTACGCGCTTCGCCCAGGCCTTCGGAACATATGTGGGATCGGGCGCGATCGTCATCGGGCGTGACACGCGCACATCGGGCGAGATGGTTCGCCAGGCGCTGATCGCCGGGTTGCTTTCGAGCGGCTGCCGGGTGATCGATCTGGACGTCTGTCCCGTGCCGACAGTGCAGTTGATGGTCAGGCAGCGCCACGCGCAGGGCGGCGTCGCCATCACCGCCAGCCATAACCCGGCGGAATGGAACGCTCTGAAGTTCGTCAATTCCGAAGGTTTGTTTTTGAGCGCGGGGCAGGCGCGCGAACTTCTCGACATCTATCATCAGGGCGATTACACGAAGGTCGCGGGTGGCGAGATGCGCGGCGTCGAACCATTGACGCTCGCGCTCGACGCGCATATCAACGCCATCATCAGTTCGATCGGCGCGCTGCCGCGGACCGCGCGCAAATTGAAGGTCGCGCTCGATTCATGCAACGGCGCGGGGTCGCTCGTCGCCCCGCAACTGATCGAGGTTTTGGGCGCCGAAGTCGTCACGATCAACACCACGCCGGACGGATCGTTCCCGCGCGACGCCGAGCCAACGCCGGAGAACCTGACCGGCCTTCGCCAATTAGTAAAGAAAAGCGGCGCCGACATCGGCTTCGCGCAGGACATGGACGCCGACCGGTTGGCCGTCGTCGCTGAGACGGGCGAGCCGATTGGCGAGGATTACACGCTCGCGCTGGCGGCCCGCTACGTTTTGAGCAAGACGCCGGGCGCGGTCGTGACCAATCTCTCGACCACCTCGGCGATGGATGACGTGGCGCGGTTGTTCAATTGCCCACTCTACAGGTCGAAGATCGGCGAGGCCAACGTTACCGAGATGATGCGGCAAGTGGGCGCGGTGATCGGAGGCGAAGGCAACGGCGGTGTGATTTACCCGCGCATAAATTTCTGCCGCGACAGTCTGGTCGGAATGGCCCTGATTCTGCATTTGCTGACCGAGACAGGGCGAACCGTGACGGAGATTCTCGGCGACCTGCCGCGTTACAAGATGATCAAAGAGAAACTGGAATGCCCGTCGAACAAGATCGGCGAGATTTTGAAAATGGTTCGCGGCGAATACGCCGGTCATCAGATGGATTTGCAAGACGGCGTGAAGATAATCTTTAAAGACGCCTGGTTGCACGTGCGCGGGTCGAACACCGAACCGATCATTCGCCTGGTCGTCGAAGCGCGAGACGAGACGAGAGCTAGACAGATTCTGGACGGCGTTTTTGAGCGAGTCGCGCGCGTCTTGAGATAATTGAAGAGAAAAATCATTGCCCATATGACAAAACACAAGAAGACTCTACAGGAATTACGCAGCCAGCGATGGCTGGGATCGGACAGTTTGCGCTCGTTCTCACATCGTTCGCGCGCGAAACAGATGGGATACGCGCGTGAAGATTACGCGGGCAAACCGGTCATCGCCGTCGTCAACACGTGGAGCGACCTGACGACCTGTCACAGCCATTTTCGCCAGCGAGCCGAGGAGGTTAAACGCGGCGTGTGGCAATCGGGCGGCTTCCCTGTCGAACTCCCCGCGATGCCGGTCAATGAAACTTATACGAAGCCCAGCCCGATGATGTATCGCAACTTCCTGGCGATGGAGGTCGAAGAGCTGCTGCGGTCCCAGCCGATTGACGGCGCCGTGCTGATGGGGGGCTGCGACAAGACCACGCCTGGGCTGTTGATGGGCGCGATCTCGATGAACCTGCCCGCGATCTATCTGCCCGCGGGGCCGATGTTGCGCGGCAATTGGAACGGCCAGGCTCTGGGCAGCGGCTCGGATGTGTGGAAATACTGGGCCGAAAAATGCGCCGGCAATATCACCGACTCCGAGTGGAACGAGATGGAAGACGGCATCGCGCGTTCGCCCGGCCACTGCATGACGATGGGCACCGCCTCGACCATGACCTCGATCGCCGAAGCGCTGGGAATGACGTTGCCCGGCGCCTCCTCGATCCCGGCGGTCGACGCGAATCATCAGCGGATGGCCACGGCCTGCGGCCGCCGCATAGTCGAAATGGTCTGGGAAGATTTGAAACCGCGCGACCTTCTGACGATGCGGTCGTTCGAAAACGCGATCACGACTGACATGGCTATCGGAGGCTCCACAAACGCCATCATCCACCTGGTTGCGATGGCCGGGCGGGCCGGAATCAAACTCGACCTGCAAAAATTCGACGAGATTTCGCACCGGACGCCGATGATCGCCAACATTCGTCCGTCGGGGCAGCGGTATTTGATGGAGGATTTCTATTACGCCGGCGGGCTGCCCGCGCTGCTCAATCAGATCGGCTCGCTGCTGCACCTCGATTGCCTGACCGTCAACGGCGGGGCCTTAGGCGAAAACATCGCGGGCGCTAAAATCCACAACGATGACGTGATTCGTTCGATGGACAATCCCGTCGCCCCGCAGGGCGGCACGGCGATTTTGTACGGCAACCTCGCCCCGAACGGCGCGGTGATCAAACCGACGGCGGCTGAAAAACGCCTGTGGCGCCACGCCGGACGCGCGGTGGTCTTCAAAGACTATAACGATATGGCCGCGCGGATTGACGATGAGAGCCTCGAAGTGGATGAAGACTCCATGCTGGTGTTGCAGAACGCCGGGCCGCTGGGCGGTCCCGGAATGCCGGAATGGGGCATGCTTCCGATCCCCAGGAAGCTTTTGAAAAAGGGCGTGCGGGACATGGTAAGGATCTCCGACGCGCGGATGAGCGGCACGTCATACGGCGCCTGCGTGCTGCACGTTGCGCCCGAAAGTTATATCGGCGGGCCTCTGGCGTTCGTCCGCGACGGAGATTTGATCGAATTGGACGTGGCGGGTCGAAAATTGAATTTGCTGATCGGCGAAGAAGAAATGGCGCGCCGGCGCGCCGGATGGGCGCCGCCGCCTCCACATTATGAACGGGGCTTCGGCGCGCTCTTCAGCCAGCATGTCACGCAGGCCGATCAGGGATGCGACTTCGATTTTCTGCACGCCGGAGCTGAGACACCAGAACCAGAGATTCACTGAGAATTGCGGATTGCGGATTGCGGATTGATGAGTTTCTTCAACAGCAGACGCGAAATCGAGATTGAAATTTGTATTAATCCGCAATCCGCAATCCGCAATCCGCAATCCGCAATTACCATTCCCCATTCCCCTCTCTCCTGTTAAAGTGGCGACTGCGCCTCCCGAAATTCACACAAAACGAGGATCAACTTATGCGGACTCTCAAACGACTGCGACGAGCAGTCATCACCGGCATAGGCTGCGTCAGCCCGATTGGCGTCGGCCGTGAGCAGTTCTGGCAATCGGTTCGTGAAGGGCGCAGCGGCGTCGGCCCGATCACCCGCTTCGACGCTTCCGATCTGCCGGTGCGCATCGCCGGCGAAGTCAAAGATTTCGATCCCGACCAGTTCATTCCTCCGAAAGACCGCCAACACGTTTCGCATGCCGTGGCCTTCGCCATCGCCGCCGCCGACCTGACCTTCTCCGACGCCGGGTTGAAACCGAAGGAAATGAGTCTGGAAGAGAGGCGCGACATCGGCATCGTCCTGGGGAGCGGCGGCGCGAGTTTGAGCTTCATCGAGAAACAGTACCGTTACTATTTCGCGAACGAGGCGAAAAAGGCCAGCGTCTACACGATCCCCACGGCCACGCCCGGATCGCTGCCGAGCGAGTTGTCAATGTCGTTCGGGTTGAAGGGATTCAGCCATCTGGTCTCCACCGGATGCACATCCTCGACCGACGCCATCGCCTACGCCGCGCAGGACATCATCCTGGGGCGTATCAACACGGTTTTGACCGGCGGTGTAGACGCGCCGCTCGCGCACAGCATCATGCTCGGGTTTTGCGTGATGAAAGTGGTGACGCCGTCGTGGAACCACGACCCGCAGCGAGCTTCGCGCCCGTTCAGCCGCGACCGCGACGGCTTCGTACTGGGGGAAGGCGCCTACTTCTTCGTGCTCGAAGAGATGGATCACGCGCTCGAACGCGGCGCTAGGGTTTACGCCGAGGTCGTTGGCTACGGCTCGACCTGCGACGCGCATCACCGCGTGCGGTTGGACGAGACCGGGATCGAGCCTGCGCGCGCGATGACGCTGGCGATGAAAGACGCCGGAGTCGCGCCCGAAGAGATTGATTACATCAACCTGCATGGCACTTCGACGGAGATGAACGACCGGATCGAGACGCGCGCCATCAAACTGGCGTTCGGCGAGGCGGCGGCGCGCGTCCCGATGAGCGCGACGAAATCGATGATCGGCCACCCGCAGGGGGCTTCGGGCGCCGCCGGATTGACCGCGACCCTGGGCGGAATGACCGAGGGCTTTCTGCCGCCGACGATCAACCTGGAGTTGCCCGACCCGGAATGCGATCTCGATTACGTGCCGCTACAGGCGCGGCCGTCCGCGATCAGGACCGCGCTTTGCAACTGCATCGGCTTCGGATCGAAGAATTCGGCGCTGGTCGTGAAAAAGTTCGAGGTTTGAGCCGAGGGTTAAGGACGACCTTCCTTGCTTTCCGCTTGTCCTCCTTGAAGACAAGGCTCTGCCTTTTCCCTGTAATTATCAATGCTAAGGAAGGATGCCGCATGCAAATTACCAAGGCGCATTGTCTTTACAGTAAGGAAGAGATCTCCATTCGGACGCTTCGCGGTTCTGATTGAGTAATACACTATTGATCTCGCGCGCTGCACGTCATGTACATCGGGATTTTCAGCAGGCGCTTCTAACACCTGGCATCTGAATTCATACGATGTCACGGAGCCATAGGTCTGCCTCACCAGATTCGCATATTCTCGGACGAATATTTTTTGACTTCTGGCTCTTGCTAAAGGAGCGAATTCGCCATCAAGTTCCACATCGCGCCCGGCGGCGAAGTATCCTACTACTCTGTCGGCCACAATTCTTGCGCCGTCAAGGTAATTGAGAATAGGCCGCCGTTCAGCCTCTGGATATGTCTCAATAGTCGTACGTAGGAATACGGCGCTCTTGGTCGTTGTAACCTGGCCGGCTGAAAGGCCGGCTACCAATACAGTAAGAAACAGTGGTTTTAGAACTCGACTTATCATTGCATGCCCTCACATACTTGGAATGCCTGACATGAATTATGCGGATGGCGTTGACATCTAGTATTGACTGTTTGTGTTCAAATTTACCTCTGAGGCGCGAAAACAGCGGCAAAGGAGGGGCAATCCGACCTCTCAGCGCCTATGCAGCGTTTGACTGCGCGCGGCATTCTACACACGCTATGATCCGTGTTCAATGTCCGCGGAGATTGTCGCCGGGCGACGAGCCTTCCCTGCTCCTTTGTGAGAGTTTGTGTAAAGCCATGAATTGGCGGTTTGCACGGCTCCGATTTATTGTGATAATGGGTCGTGTTTGAACCCGACTGAGATTAACCGTGAAATAGTTAAAAAGAATGTTCGCTTCTTTCGCCGAGCGCAGCCGCGAAGCTGAGCTGATGGATGGCGCGGATTACACGTCCGCCGAGATGATAGAAAATCTGGCCGATTTGCGCCGCGTCAACCGCTATCTGGGCGGACGGCGCGCGCTGACGCGCCATTTGTTCCCGATGATCCAAACGGTTTGGGCTGCGGGCCGGCGGCGCGTCAGGCTGCTCGATGTCGGCGCCGGGTCGGCCGACATTCCGGCGCGGATCGTCTCGTGGGCGCGCGGTCGCGGGATCGAGGTCGAATGCGTCGCGCTGGACTTGAATGAGATCATTGCGCTCGAAGCGCGACGGCAGATCGAGGGCTATCCCGAAATCAAGGTCGTCCGCGCCGATGCGCTGAACCTGCCGTTTGAAGACCACAGCTTCGATTTCGCGCTGGCGTCGTTGTTCCTGCATCATTTGGAGAGCCGGCAGGCGGCCCGTTTGATCGAAAGCTTCACCCGCGTCGCCCGCGTGGCGTTCATCATCAACGATCTGCGGCGGCATCCGGTCGCTTATTACTCAATCAAGTTGCTGACGCGAATCTTCACACGCAATCGTCTGGTTCGGAACGATTCCGCCGTCTCCGTGATGCGCGGCTTCACTGAACGCGACATCGCGGAGATCGCCAATGCGTCGCAAACCGAGTTGCAGGTTTTCCGCCATTTCCCTTACCGTTTTATTTTGATCGGACGACAAAACTTATGACCGGCGAAGACGTACTGAAGATTTTTGAAGAGAACAATGCCTTGCTGAAAGGCCATTTCCTGCTCACGTCGGGACTCCACAGCGACCGCTACCTGCAATGCGCGCTGGTGTTGCAACATCCGGCTGTCGCCGAACGCCTGGGCGCCGAGTTGGCTGCGAAAGCGAAGGCCGACCCGCTCATCGGCCCGATTGACCTGGTGATCGCCCCCGCGCTCGGCGGCGTGATCGTGGCGCACGAAGTGGCGCGCGCGCTCGGCGTGCGCGCGCTATTTACCGAACGGCAGGAGAAGTCGATGACCCTGCGCCGCGGCTTTCAGATCAAACCGAGCGAGCGTTGCATGGTCGTCGAAGACGTTGTCACGACCGGAGGCTCGACGCGCGAAGTGATGGAAGTCGTAGCGCAACACGGCGGCGTGGCGGCGGGGGCGGGATCATTAATCGACCGCAGCCTCAAGAAGGACGGGAGCGTGGTAGACCTTGGCCTCCCACGGCGCGCTCTGGCTGCGCTTGAAGTCGCAACCTACGCTCCCGAAGAGTGCCCGATGTGTCGAGAAGGTTCGATCGCAATCAAACCTGGCAGTAGGCAGTGAGAAAGGGACAAGGGGAAGATGGGACAAGGAGACAAGGGCTTAAATCTCCTCTTCTCCTTGTCCCCCCTTCCCATTGTCCCATTGTCCCACCTTCTCTTGCTCTCTCTATCTCTTCGTCTTCTCGGCGGCCCGCCGCGCCAGGAGCGCAATCGGCAGCCCGACGCAGATGATATGAACGATTAGGCCTTGCAACATTTGCAGCGGCGGCTGGAATGAGAATACAGGTTTCCGGATCGCCGAGAGCGGCAGCACGATCATCTGCATGGCGAAATAGACCACCACCCCGTAAATCGGCCCGCACATCACCGCTCGCCGGATCAGCGCCGGGAGTTTAAGACTCGCGCCATTGTAGATCGCCGCCCAGATGAATGCTATCAGAACATGGAGCGACGCGCCGAGCAGGACGGTTGCCCATCCGCCGTCATAAGAAGCGCGCCCTATCAGTCCGCTGGCGATGCTCTGAATGCTCGCGACGGTCTTGCCTTCGAATTGCAAGAAGGTGTGATCGGAAGTCCCGGGCTTCGTCGTCCAGCCAAGCAGCGAGGTGTAGAAGCGTGCCGCCCGTTCGGCATCGGACGTCTTCAGGACCGACGTGCAGAACGATCCCGGGCTGCTCATGACCGACCAGGGCGATTGTATCCACTTCGGTTCTACAATGAGCCCGCGTTTCCGATCTGGTGCGCAGCGCGGGCCGCGACGCGGCGCACGTACGAGTGATCGGTCGGTGCCACGCACGGGACGAGGAGATCACATGAAACTGCAGATGAAAACAGTAATGGTCCTCACCGCAATCCTGGCGGCGTCGGCCCTCGCGCCCTCCATCGTGGCCGCGCAGCACGGCATGCCAGGCGGGACGCCGATGACGTTCTTCGTCACGGGCGAGCCCATCGGCGATGGCGGCAATCTGGGCGGCCTGGCCGGTGCGGATGCGCACTGCCAGAAGCTCGCGACCGCTGTCGGCGCCGGGAACCGGACGTGGCACGCCTATCTCAGCACGCAGGGTCGGCCCGGCCAGCCGGCCGTCAACGCGCGGGATCGGATCGGGACCGGGCCCTGGTACAACTTCGACGGCGTGATGATCGCCCGCGATCTCGCCCACCTGCATGGCGACACGCTCGATCTCGCGCGGATGGGCAACAACCTGACGAAGCGTACGGGGCTCACGGAAAAGGGTCAGATCGTGCCGGGACTGAACGACTACCAGGTTCCGCACGACAGCGACTGGGAGTACACGAAGACGACGCCCTATACCAACCGGCACGAGATGCTGACCGGTTCGCAGCTCGATGGCCGCGCGTATCCGCCGGGCGTCGACTACACCTGCAACAACTGGACGGGCAACAGCGACCCTGCGCCCGGAGGGCCGCAGGTGCTCGAAGGCGGGCCCGGCCGGCCGAATGCGCAGGTCGGATTTCCCGATCGGAACGGCGGCGGCAACGGCTCGTGGAATTCATCGCACGGGACGACGGGCTGCAGTCAGACCGCGCTGAACAGGACCCACGGCGTCGGGATGTTCTACTGCTTCGCGATCAATTGAGAGGGGTGATGAAAAACATCGTTCCGTGGATAGGGATTGGTTCGCTTGCCGTGTCGGTCACGATGCTCGGACAGGGACGGGGCAACGTGCCGATGCCGACGTCGGATCGCATTCCCTCGAGCCTGATGACGTTCTTCGTGACCAGCGAGCCGATCGGCGACGGAGGGAACCTTGGCGGGCTGGCTGGGGCGGACGCGCATTGCCAGATGCTGGCCACCCGCGCTGGCGTCAGCGGCAGGACGTGGCGTGCGTATCTCAGCACGCAGGCCCGGCCCGGTCAGCCGGCCATCCACGCGCGAGACCGCATTGGCACCGGTCCTTGGTACAACGCGAAGGAGCGGATCCCGGACTATCTGGGGCGCCGGCTCCAGCGGCCGCTCATCCAGTCTGAAATACATGGAGACACGCTGGACGAGGCGCGCCGCGGCAGCAACATGACGAAGGAATTCGCCGTCACGGAAAAGGGCGAACTGATCAATGGCATTGGCGACCCGCTGCCGACGCGCCACGACATCCTGACCGGCTCGCAGCCCGATGGACGCGCGTTCATCGACGCGGCAGACCACACCTGCAACAACTGGACGAGCAACGGCGCGGGCTCCGCGCAAGTCGGCCATTCCGATCGCGTCGGCAACGGGAACCAGTCGTGGAACTCCTCGCACGCCACCACCGGCTGCAGTCAGCGGGATCTGGTCAGCTGGGGCGGCGTCGGGTTGTTTTATTGCTTCGCGGTGAACTAGCCGTCCGATTTCTCAGGCCGACCGGCCGATATGTCGCTCTGGCTGCGACTTGGACATGCGGTTCCCGGAAACGGCGAGGACGCCACGGACGGCACCCGTGATCTTGGCGTCATCGTGGGGTCCAACGGCAACGCCCAGGACCTTCATGTCCGTCGCGCGTTGCAGCTCGGCGCTGTCGATGGTTTCTGCCGTCAGCAGAATCGGAATGGCTTTCGTGCGCGGGTCGCCCTTCAGTCGCTTGCACAGCGTCAAGCACTCGTCGTGCATCTCGGGATTCAGACTGGCGACGACGATTTCCGGAGTCAGCTCCGCGACGGCAGCGAGCCCCGCCGTGCAGTCGGCAACGGCAACGACCGTGAAGCCGGCACGGCGCAAGGCATCCGCGCGAGCGGCGCGTGATTCGTCCTGCGGTTCAATCAGCAGAACTACGCTTGAGGGGCCGGACATGGGAGCTCTCTTGGAAGAGGCCCGCAAATATACGGCCCTCGGAGAGCCTGCGTCTGTCGGGTCTCTGACCGACAGACAGCTATGGCGAAAGGTGCTAAGGTGCAAGTGCTTTCCTAAGGGTCTACCGCCCGCCTCGCCCTGATAGGGGCAGAGCCTGGTGCGCGACAGCCTCTTTCTGAAATTTCACGCCGGAAGGCGGAACGAGGCTGTCATGGCGCCACCACGCAATCACCTGCTTGCCGCCCTGCCTCCCGACGACTACGAGCGTATCTTTCCGACCCTCGACACAGTCCCTCTCAAACTGAAAAAAACACTGCACAAGGCTGGTGAGCCTGTGAGGGACGTGTATTTCCCCGGTGGCGGCTTTGTGTCGATGTTGACCGTGCTGGAAGACGGAACCATGGTCGAGATCGCGACGGTGGGCCGGGAAGGCGTCACCGGGCTGCCCGCGGCATTGAACGGCGACGTGTCGGTTGCACATACCATGGTGCAAGCCGAAACGGCCATGTGTCATCGGATGCCCGTGGCGGCGTTTCACGATGAGATGGACCGACGCGGGGTGCTCTACGACCTGGCGAATCGATATCACCACGCACTGGTCGGCATGATCATGCAGTCCACGGCCTGCAATGCGATCCACTCAGTCGAACAGCGGCTGGCGCGCTGGCTGCTGATGGCGCAGGACCGGGTCGAGGCACATGACTTTCCGATGACCCAGGAGTTCGTCGCCATGATGCTCGGTGCCACGCGGCCGACTGTGACGGTCGTCGCCGGGACGCTCCAGAGCGCCGGGCTGATCACGTATCACCGTGGGCACGTCACCATCCTGGACCGCGAACGGCTCGAATCCGCTTCCTGCGAATGTTACCGAGCCACAACGGACCTCCTGAAGAGGGTCAACGCCAGGGTGCCGAAGCCTCGCTGAGCGGGCGGCGCGTGCCGCACGGGCGTCAACTCCAGGTGAGATCGTGCTTGCCGTACGGCAGATCCCGGAAGCGCTTCCCCGTGATCTGGTAGATCGCGTCACCGATGGCCGCTTGAACGGACGTGGCGCGATCGTGGCCCATGCCCATCAGCCAATGCCCGGTCGGAAAGAACCGAATGTTGATCTCCGGCGGGTTCTCGCCGATGCGCGATAGCGGGAATTTGTCGAAGTTGTTCTCGACGACGTGTCCGTCGGCGATCGTGGTCGCCTGGTGCATGGCGTCGTTGTAGAACCAGACGATCTGCCCTTCGATCTGCTTCTTCACCGACAGCGGGTTGACCAGACCGAAGCCGGTATCGTGCGCGACGTCCACCCGCTCCAGACGGACCTTGCCTGCGCGGCTGACGGACACGGTGTGCACCATGGCGCTGATCGTGGCCAGGCCATCGGTTTCCGCACCTCGTTCCTCGAGTGCGATCGCCCGCGCCGTGCCTCTGGGCAGCGGCGTTCCCCAGCCCGACATCTCGGCGGCCATGTCGAGCGCCTTGATCATGTCGGCCTTGTAAGGCAGGTTCGTGCGGGCGAGAAGCTCGCGGCGATAGAGATACGGGTCCTTGCCCGCGGCGCGAGCGAGTTCGTCCATGAAGCTTTCGCGATAGAACTCGTGCGCCGCTTGTCCGACGCCACGCCGCGTGCCCACGGGCACGTGAAACCTGGTGGTGTGGCTCGAGTAGCGGTAGCTCGGCACGTGGTAGCGCGAGGTCACGTCGAACGACGCCTCGGGTCCGAACCCGTCGCGCTGCATGCAGGTGCGCACGTCGAGCGCGATTGGCCAGCCCTCGGCATCGAGACCGGCCTTCAGCCGCGCCATCCCCATCGCGCGGTATGTCGTTCCGATGAAGTCCTGCTCGCGCGTCCACAGCATGTGGATCGGCGTGCCGCGGTGCGCGTTGGCGATCATGATCGCCTGCTCGGCCTGGGGTCCGTTGCCGTTGCGGCCGAAGCCGCCACCGAGGTGGCACAGGTGGATGTAGACGTTCTGCTCGGGGATGCCGGTGATCCTGGAGGCGCTGAAGCGCGTTTCCTGGGGGCTCTGATCGCCGATCCAGATGTCCACGCGGTCGTTGGTCACCAGCACCGTGGCGTTGCCGGGCTCCATGCGCGCCCGGGCGAGATACGGCGTCGAGTAGGTCGCCTCGACGATCTTCGCGGCGCGCGCGAAGCCGGCGTCCACGTCCCCCTGGTTGACGCGGACCTGGCCCGGCTGATCGATGGCGGCCAGCAGCGCATCGCGCATCATCGCCGTGTTGACTGCCGCGTGCTCGGGCGGAACGTCCCACTCGATCGGCATCCGATCGATGGCGGTCTTGGCCTGATACCAGCTGTCGGCGATGACGGCGACGCCGCCGCTGAAGATCCGGCCGCGGGTCAACGCCGGGTCGGGAATCGGGAACCGCACGGCGGACCGCACGCCCGGCATGTGGCGGACGGCGTCGAAATCGAAGCGCTTGACATCGCCGCCGTAGACCGGACACGCCTTCACGGCAGCCCACTTCATGCCCGGCACGCGGACGTCGATCCCGTACACGGTCTGCCCCGTCACCTTGAGCGGCACGTCGAGGTTCTTCTGCTCCGTTCCCATGAGCGTCCACTGGTCCGGCGGCTTGATGGTGATCGTCTCGGGGTGCGGATGCGGCGTCTGCGCGGCGCGCGGCGCGACGTGCCCGTAGGTGACCGTGCGGCCGCTTCGCGCGTGCGTGATGATGCTGTTTTTCGCCGTCAGCTCGGCTACTGGCACGTTCCACAGATCCGCAGCTGCGAGCAGGAGCCGTTCGCGCGCCTCGGCGCCGGCCAGCTGCAGGTAGTAGCGGCCGTCCTTCACCGACGAGGCGGCGTTGGTGCGCATGCGCCGATAGAGGCTGTCCGGAATCCCGGCGACGCCGGTTCGATCGCGAGTGCCGAACGTTGGCACGCCGCCGCCCCTCGGGTCGGTCGCGCCGTTGCCCGGGACCGCGAGCGTCCACGCGGGCGCCTTCTCGCGCGCGTCGCGGTTGGCAGAGGCGTACTGGGGACGGACCTTCGTCCAGTCGCACTGCAGTTCCTCGCACACCATCATCGCGTTCGACGTCCAGACGCCCTGACCGAGCTCGGTCTGCGCGATCCGGATCGTGATGGTGTCGTCGGGTGCAACCACGATCCAGGCGTTGACTTCGGGGGTGGCCGGCTCCTCGTACCAGGCAGCGCCGGGCGGCGTCGAGGCCGGTGTCTGCGTCTGCGCGTGGGCCTTCTCCGGCATCCAGAAGCCGAGCACGAAAGCGCCCTGCGCGGCGGCCACCGTGGCCAGGAACTCGCGGCGGGTGACGTCGGTGTTCATCTCACTTCCCCATCAGATCGGCGGCGAGGTGGATGGCTTTCCGGATGCGGTAATACGTGCCGCATCGGCAGGCGTTGGTCACACGGGCGTCGATGTCGGCGTCGGTGGGGTGTGGACGCTCGCGCAGGAGCGCCAGCGCGCTCATGATCATGCCGGACTGGCAGTAGCCGCACTGCGGCGTGTCGAATTCCTTCCAGGCGAGCTGAACGGGGTGCGTGCCGTCCGGAGACACGCCTTCGATCGTCACGACAGGCTTGCCGATTGCCGTCGCCGCCGGGATGCTGCACGAGCGCACGGCGCGGCCGTCGACGTGCACGGTGCAGGCCCCGCACTGCCCGATGCCGCAGCTGAATTTCGTGCCTGTCAGGCCGACGTGATCGCGTATGACCCACAGCAGGGGCGTCTGCGGATCGGCATCGACGCGGTGTACGCTCCCGTTGACGACCAAGTCGAACGCCATGCTTTCGTCCTCCGCGTGGGCGAATTGTAGCGCTGCGGCCGGCGGATGCACCAGCGGTCGCCTCGCCGAGGAACGTGGGCGAGCCCCGCCTTCCGGATAGCGAGGTCATCGGCGCGATTCGCGATCATCCGGCGGATTTCGTCGCCCGGCGTGGCGAAATGTGCAGGTAACCGACATCGACGGATATTGACGCACGGCAGCGACCGAGCATTCGGACGGAGGAAAACCGCCCTACTAGCACCTCGGTCGTGCACCGATATTACGGAGGTGCAGAACCCTGCAGCCGCCCCAAAAGGGATAACCAGCGCCGGCGTACGACGCACGCTGCTCATCGGGCTGTGTCTGTTCGGTGCGATGCCGGCGCTCGCACGCGGACAACAACCCGGCGCGCCGCGGCTGACAGAGCTCACGCTCGAACAACTCGGCGACATCGAGGTGGTCAGCGGCTCGAAGCGACCGGAAGAAGTCTGGCGGACGCCGCTCGCGATCCACGTGATTACGCGCGAGGACATCAGGCGCTCGGGTGCCACCAGCATCCCGGAAGTGCTCCGTCTGGCCCCCGGCGTCGAGGTCGCCCGGATCGACTCCGATCACTGGTCGGTGGGTGTGCGCGGGTTCGGCGATCAATTCTCCAAATCGGTCGTAGTGCTGATTGACGGACGCAGTGTCTACACGCCGCTGTTTGCTGGCGTGTACTGGCCCGCTCACGACGTGCTTCTCGAGGACGTCGATCGCATCGAAGTGATTCGCGGCCCCGGAGGCACGATCTGGGGATCGAATGCGGTCAACGGCGTGATCAATATCATCACCACACCCGCGGCCCAGACGCACGGAACGATGGTGTCGGCCGGCGGCGGCAATATCGACCGCAGCGACGCCGCGCTGCGCTACGGCGGCGGCAACGGCAGCACATTCGACTATCGCCTCTACGGCAAAGGAATCAACCGTGGTGCCGAGCGGCACAGCGACGGCATCCCCTTCGACGAATGGTGGACGGGACAGGTCGGATTCAGAACGGAGTGGACGCCGGCGACGGGCGACACGCTGACCCTGCAGGGCGATCTCTCCAAAGGACAGCACGGGCAACGCGCGAGTGTCGCCTCGTTCTCGCCGCCTTCTCAAGTGCCCCTTGAAGGCGACCTGGATGCGTCGGGCGCGAACGTTCGGTTCAGGTGGGAGCGCGAATCGACCACCGGGCGGGGCTTCCGTCTGCAGACGTATTACGACCGGACGTCCTGGCTGGCGCCGAATTTCGGCGAGCGCCGGAACACCTTCGACGCCGACTTCGTTCATCACGTGACCCTTGCGCGCCGGCATACCGTCACGGCCGGCGTCGGCGCTCGCATCAGTCCCGCCCGATTCATTCAGACGATTCCGACGCTCGACTTCAGTCCGCGGCGTGAAACCAGCAGCGTGTACAGCGGCTTCGTCCAGGACGAATTCGACCTGATCCGAGACAGGGTCCAGCTGACGGCGGGGTCGAAAATCGAGCACAACACCTACACCGGTGTCGAAGTCGAGCCGAGCATTCGCGCGCTCTGGACGCCGCGACCCGGTCAATCCGCATGGGCGGCGGTGACGCGCGCCGTGCGGACGCCGTCGCGCATCGAGGATGCGATCGTCTCCACGACGTTCGCTTCCAATGTCGCGGCTGCCGTCCCCGTCTTTCTCCGCATCAGCGGCAACCCGGATTTCGAGGCCGAGCGCATGGTCGGCTACGAGGCGGGATATCGAACGCGTGTCGGACCACGGGCCTACTTCGACGTGGCGGCGTTCCACGATGTTCACGACGGCCTGGGCAGCTTCAGCCTCGGACAGATCACGGTCGAGCAGTCGCCGGCGCCGCTTCACGCGCTCGCGAATGTCTTCTATGTCAACGGCGTGAGCGGCACCAGCGACGGTTTCGAACTGTCACCCGACTGGCAAGCACGCCGGTGGTGGCAGCTGCGCGGCTCGTATTCGTACGTCCGATTCAATCTGGCCAATACGCCGGGCAGCGTCGACGTCAACGCGGTGGCGCGCTACTCGGGGTCGAGCCCGCACCATCAACTTCGGCTTCAATCGCAGGTCAATCTCCCGCGCGGCGGCGAAGTCGATGTCGCCTATCGCTACGTCAGCGCGCTTCCGGCGCAGAAGATCGCCTCGTATCACACCGCCGACACCCGGATCGGCTGGACGCTCTCGCCGTCACTCGCGTTGAGCATCGCCGGCCAGAACCTGTTCTCCCCGTCGCATCTCGAGTTCAACCACAACGCCGACCCTGCCGTCGGCATCGCGCGAAGCGTGTTCGTCGAGCTGCGGTGGCGACGCGGAAGCGGTCGTCCGTGAGCCTCCGCGTGTCCCGGCGAATCGCGACGACGACCGCACTGGTCCTCGCCATGGTCTGCGGTCTGCGGGCGGAGGCCCCGCGGACGGAGTACGAGATCAAAGCGGCGTATCTGTTCAGCTTTGGCGGCTTTGTCGAATGGCCATCGCGCGGTGCGCGCGACGAGGCGCCCTTCACGATTTGCGTCCTGGGCACCGACCCGTTCGGGCGAGTACTGGACTCGACGGTCGCCGATGGTGCCCTGCACGGCAGGAAAGTCCAGGCCAGACGGATCGGGACGACCAGGGATGCGATGGACTGCCGCATTCTCTTCATCAGCACGTCCGAGGAACGGCGAGTGAGCACGATCGTGCAGGCGCTCAATCACGCCGACGTCCTGGCGGTGAGCGACATCCAGGGATTCGCGGCACGCGGCGGCATGATCCAGTTCGTCACCGCGGGCAGCCGTATCCGATTCGAGATCAACCTCACGTCAGCGCGGGACGCGGGGCTGACGATGAGCTCGGAACTGCTTCGCGTGGCGAGCGCGGTCTCGAATAACCGCGTGCCTGGAGAATGACCGTCATGCGACGCAGTCATCCCCGGTCGATCTCGTGGCGGCTCACATGGATGAACATGCTGGTCAGCGGCTTCGCGCTGCTGATCGCGGGGGCCGCGTTTGCCGCGTACGATGTTGCGACGTTCCGCGACGAGCTGGTGCGGAACGTCTCGACGCAGGCGCAAATCGTCGCATCGAACAGCGTCTCGTCCGTGCTCTTCAACGATCCGAAGACAGCGCAGCAGACACTCGCCGCGCTCGAGGCGTC